>Ga0181521_10002270_pt1 | contig 23409 bp, 16 predicted proteins | sample PEATcosm2014_Bin_32_FD_119764 | JGI IMG/M metagenome (GOLD analysis project Ga0181521, IMG submission 119764) | Peatland microbial communities from MTU Mesocosm Facility, Houghton, MI, USA - PEATcosm2014_Bin02_60_metaG | ecosystem: Environmental > Terrestrial > Soil > Wetlands > Peat | place...
GATCAGCCCCGTTACCGGGACTCACCGCCCGCCAGCTATCGAATCTAACCATCAACTATTCGAGTGGGTCCTTCCCCCACTGGTAATCAGCCCCTTTGGGGCACACGCGAAAGCGCCTGCACCACCAGGATTTATTCGCCCAGCTTGGGGAAAAAGGCGCGGTCCAGAATGCGCCGCGTCAGCTCTTCCATGGTGACGTACTGGTCTTTGGCGCGATCGCGGTAGAACAGCTTATCGCCCGGCAGCAGGCCGATTTCGATGAACAGCGGTTCGCCCGCGCGATCCACCTGAAATCCCGGAATCGAAGGCACGGCGGTGATTTCAATGGTCTGTCCGGGCGGCCAGGAGCCATCGCGCTGCTCGCGTACGGTGACGCGGATTTTGTGCGCGTCGCCGGCAATCTCGGCGGCTTCCGCTCCGAACGCCTGGCGATAAGTTTCCACGCAGATCCGAAGCTGCTCGCGAACCTCTTCCAGCGCGCTGGGCAAGCGCTCCAGCGTGGCGCTCTGTCGACGCCGGCGGTCGTTCTCCTCGGCGATGCGCATTTGAAGCCATTGGAAACTCATGTGGGGACAACTTCAATGTAACAGGGTTCAGCGTCCCCGCAGACGGGCGTACCAGGGAGGGGGGATCTGGATACCATCCAAAAGCCAGATTTCCTGGCGCGGACGGCTGACTGTGTAGACGATGCTTTTGCCGTCGAAGGTGAGGCTGGCCGCCAGACCGGGACTGAGCGACGCCACGGGCTTGAGGCCGGGTAAATCGCGCAGCTTGCGGTTGTGCCCGCTGGCGATATCGATGGCATACAGAGCGGGAGGGTTCATGCGCACCTGGTAGAGGGTTTTGCCGTCGCGGGCCCACGCTACCGGGCCATCGTCGCCGGGCAGCGGGCGGGTCATCTTGCCATCGGGGCTGATCAGCATCGAATTCCCTTCTTTGTCGTAATCCGCGATCCATTCTCCACTGGGCGACCAGGCGGGCACGCTTCCGGTATTGGGTTCGCCGATGCGGACCGGCGGTTGGCCGCTGCCCGGCCGGACTTTCATCAGGTCATACCTGGAAGATTGAAATCGCAAGTAGGCGATCCAGTTCCCGTCGGGGGACCAGGTGGGCCCGGCCTCCAACCCGCTTTCCTCATTGGTGACGCGCACCGGGGTTCCGCCGGAAGCAAAGACCGTATATAGATACGTGCTGCCGCGCACACCGACGGCCACAACCACGCGGCGCCCGTCCGCCGAAAACCTGGGCGACATGAAGAACTGGGTCTCTTGGCCCGTCACCTGTACATCTTTGGGCGAGAGCAGCGGGCGGTCCCAGCCTTCGGTAATGCTCGTGATCCACAGTTCGGAGACGCCGCGGCGATTGGTGACATAGACCATTTGCGAGGTAACAGGCGACATGTCCGCCATCTCCTGATCGCGAAAACTGCCGAGCAGGGTTTGCACCGGGCCATCGCCCAGCGGGACACCCACGATGTCGCTATGGGAAAGGCCGGATTGATAAGCGACGCGCATGCCGTCGGGCGAAACCGTGGGATTGGAGGGAGGGCGGTCTTGCGCCAGCACGGGCCAGAAACGGCCAGTCCGGATGTCGCCCAGAAACAGTCTTGGCTGTTCTCCCGCTCCCGTCGCGGAAAACAGCACATGGCGGGAATCGGGAAACCAGGAAAACTCGGGGGTGAATTCGAGTTCGCTGATGGCCTCCAGGACGCGCTGCCCGGAGGCGGGAGGCCAGGGGAGAAGCCAGCAGGTCTGGCCGATGCCGCTGAGCGCGATGAAGAGCAGAAGGCTCTTGCCATCCGGCGCGAATCGCAGGATGGGGCTGTCGAAGTATTGGCTGGATTGAAAGGGCAGCGGTTCGTATTTCCGGCGCGGAGCTTCGGGCGGACTGGCGATGTAGATGATGGGACGCTGGTTGTCGAGCATCACCAGGCTGCGGCCGTCGGGGGAAATCGAGGAGGTGTAGACATCGGCCTGGATGAGCGAAGCTTCGCCGCCGCCGGCGGGTACGCGGCACAGGCCCTGCTTTTCTCCCATCCCGCAATTGAAATACAGGAAGCGGGAGTCGGCGGTCCAGAACGGGGGCGCGGCGGAGAAGACATCCACGCCGGGACCGGTCACCGGCACGGCATTGGCGCCGTTCAGCGCCTGCACATAGAGCTGGATCTTACCGGTTTCGGTGCGTCCGCGGAAAGCCAGGCTCTTGCCGTCGGGGGACCAGGCTGGGGCGGACTGCACGGCCATCGAGGTGGCAAACGGGGTGAGTTGGTATTGCGCCAGGCTGACCGTGGTGGGGTCGCGCAGCAGCGCGGCGGCGCACCACGCCAGCAGGGCGCCCGCAGCCAATGCCACGGCGATGGCGGGAAGGCGCCGGCGTTTGGCAGCGGCCGGGATGGCGGCGCTCCCGGTGCCGGTGGAAGCAGCTTCGCTGTAATGGTCGCGCAGGTGGGCCAGCTCGCGCGCCAGGTCGGCGGTGGAGTCGTAGCGGCCGGTGCGTTCCTTGGCCAGGCAGCGGTCCAGGATCCAGCGGAGCTGGGGCGGCAGCGGGCGGTCGATGGGCGAGGCATCGTCCTCCACAATGGCGGACATGGTTTGCACCGCGCTGGGGCGGGCGAAGGGCTGCCTGCGGGCTAGCATTTCGTAGAGCACCAGGCCCAGGCTGAACTGGTCGGAGCGCCAGTCCACTTCTTCGGCGCGCGCCTGCTCGGGGCTCATGTAAGCGGCGGTTCCCACCACCGAGCCCGCGCCGGTTTGGGCCATGGTCGCGGTTTCCGTGGCGTTGCAGGCGGGTTTGGCCTGCATGCGCGCCACGCCGAAATCCAGAATCTTGGCCGTGCCTTCGGGCGTGACGATGACGTTTTCGGGTTTCAGGTCGCGGTGCACGATTCCGGCAGCGTGGGCGGCGGCCAGGCCGGCGGCGATCTGCGCGGCCAGGTCCACCGCGCGGCGCGGCGCGAGCGGGCCTTTGCCTATGAGAGCGCGCAGGGATTCTCCTGGCACCAGCTCGCCGACAATATACGGCGGGTGGCTATCCAGACCGACATCGTAGATCGCCATTACGTTGGGATGGTTCAAGGACGCGGCCAGGCGCGCTTCCTGCTCGAAGCGCCGCCGCCGATCGTCTTCGCGCGCCAGCGATTCGGGCAAAATCTTGAGAGCCACCTGGCGGCCCACCCGCCGGTCCAGCGCGCGATAGACTTCGCCCATGCCGCCCGCGCCTAACTGTCCCTGGATTTCGTAAGGGCCGATGGTTTCGCCAGCGTTCGCCATTTCCAAGATTGTGGCACAGTGGCAGGCGATATAATCGGGAGCGTTCCTGCACAAGCTGCGACTTTTGGCCGTGGCCGCGTTGGCCTCGGCGGCTGCAACCAGACGGGATTCAGCCGCGAGGGGCTGCGCGCGCAGGGTATTCCGTTGCGCCGCGCCATCGCGCGGACGTACGGCATGCTGGAATCGCGGGTCATGGGGCCGCCGTGGCTGGACGTGGAGCGGTATGCCGCTACCGCGCTGGTGAACGATCCCGCCGATTTTCAGCCGCTGTTTCAGGAGGCACTGGAGAAGCGCTTTCAAATGGCGGCGCACAAAGAGCGCCAAAAAATGCCGGTGCTGGTGGTGAGGACCATCGAGGGCTGGCCGGTTTGATCGGAAGGCCGGTGGTGGAGGATTCGAGGCTCAAAGGCCGATTCGACTTTTCCTTGCAGTGGCAGGCGGGGAGCGACGCCTCGCTGATGGCGGCGGCGAAGGAACAACTGGGGCTGCAACTGGCGCCCGAGACGCGCAGCATCGAAGGTTCGACCGGTAGGGCATGCCTTAGCCCACCTACAGCGTCGGTTCGGCGGCGTAAGTGGAAGCGTTCTGAGCGGCGACCTTGCGGGCTTTGACGGGAACGGCGGCGGGCTCGAAATCAAACCACTTCAAAAGAGCTTCGTCGGTGACGCGGCGGCGGCGCATGATCTCGCGGCGCCGGTGAAGGGTGCGGGGCAGGCAGCGGGCGATGTGCCAGAACGCGGCCAGGGAAGCGGGCTCCCAGAAAAGCGTGGCGCCCAGCACCACCAGGTCGCGCGCGGTCATGGGCAGCCAGAAGCTGCGGTAGACGCCCGCGGTCGCGTTCTTGATGCGCATCAGGAAGCGGTTCTTCACCGAGTGCATGTTGATGGCGGCGGGCAGCGAGCGGCGGTTGCCGGGAGTGACGGTGCGCACGTGATAGGCGGCGGCGCGCGGGGCGTAGAGGCAGCGCCAGCCCAACAGCAGGGCGCGCCAGGCCACGTCGGCATCTTCGCGGTAAACGAAGAAATCGGGGTCGAAGAAATCGCCGTCGATGGCCACATCGTCGATCATCTCGCGGCGATAGAGGGCGGCGGCGGCGCTGGCGCCGAAGACGTACTCCATGCGGTCGAAGCGGCGGCTGTCGGGCTGGCGCCAACCGCGGTCGAAGTGGCGCATGGAGGGGGTGAAATAGATTCCGGTGGAGTCGATCCGCCTTCCCGGCAGCGGCTGAAAGCCGGGAGCGATGGAGAGCAGCTTGCCGCAGACGGCGCCGGCTTCCGGGTCGGATTCGCCGGCATCCAGCAGGGTGCGGAGGAATCCCGGCAGCAGGAGCACATCGGGATTGAGCGTGAGGACCCATTCCCCCGAGCCGGCGCGAATGGCGCGGTTCTGGGCTTCCGCGAAGCCCAGGTTGCGCTGGCTGAAGATCAACACGATGCGGCCGGCGAAATCGGCCAAAATCTCGCGCGTATCGTCTCCCGAGGCATTGTCCACGACCACAATCTCGAGCGGCACGTCCTGCTCCAGCAGGGCTTCCAGGCAGCGGCGGATATAACGCCCGCTGTTGTGGGTCACGATGGTAACGCAGATTTTGGCGGATGGCACGTTATTAAAGGGTTTCAATAGTTCAAAGACCCGCGGACAGGGGCCTTCAACTACACTAAGGGTGCGCCGTCAAGAAATCTGTCGAAAAATTCTCTTTCGCCGAGTGTAGTTGAAATGTAGGAGATGAGGGTCTTAGGTGTTGACGTGTAGCCATGTCGGCGTACTCGATTGGTGAACAATTCGTGGGGATTTTGCGGCAAGATCGCACCGGTTCGCCGTTACAAGAGCTTGTTTCTCAGTTGTTTACGGAGTCCCGGGAGGATGTTTACCGATACCTGCTCACGCTGGGGTTGCATCCTCCGCAGGCGCAGGAAGCGGTTCAGGAAGTGTTCTTGCGGCTGTACGCTTCCTTAAAAAAGGGTGAGGACATACAGAATCCGCGGGCCTGGATTTTTCGGGTGGCACATAACCATGGGCTGAAAGTCCGCACCCGGCAGGCCAGCGAAAAGCCATTCGATCCGGCTCTGGAGGCGCGCCTGGCCGCGCCCCTGGAAACCGCCGAACACGCGCTGCTGGAGCGCGAGCGGATGGCGCAGTTTCATCACGCGGTGGAAAGCCTGAGCGAGCAGCAAAAGCGCTGCCTGTTCCTGCGCATGGAAGGCATGCGGTACCCGGAAATCGGGGCGGCTTTGGGAATCAGCGCGTCGGCGGTGGGGGAGTTCCTGCGGCGCGCCATGCTCCGTTTGAGGAAGGTGCGCGATGAGTAGCTTCGCACAACATCCCGAGAACGGTCTGCTGCTGCGCTACCTGGACGGCGAGTTGCCGGGCCGCAAGGCGCGCCAGGTCCGGAAGCACCTGGAAGCCTGCTGGCAGTGCCGCGCGGAAGTCGAGGAATTGCAGGCCACAGTGGCGGATTGCGTGCGCTATCGCAAGAACGTGCTGGAAGCGCTGCTGCCGGAGCCGCCGCGCGCGTGGCGCGATCTTTCCCGCGGCTTTGCCGAAATCGACGCGCAAGACGCCGCGCAACCGGCCTTCCCCAGCTTCGCGCCATGGCTGAAATGGGGACTGGCGGCCGCGGCGGCGATGGCGCTGACGATCGCGGTGGTCTATCAACTGCGCTTTACGCCTTCGGTCAGAGCCGCGACCCTGCTGCATCGGGCGGTGGCCGCCGCCGATCAGAAGGCCGGCGCACCGCGCGAGATTCGCGTGCGCACCAAATCCCAGGTCTTTCTCCGCACAGTGGACCGGCGTCACGGGGAGCCCGCACTTCCTGTGGCGCTGGCCGCTCGTTTTGAGGCGGCGCATTACGATGCATCCGATCCCTTGAGCCCGCGTCCTTTCGAAAAGTGGCGCGCAGGACTGAGCGGCAAGCGCGATGAAGTGAGCACGGTGGCGGACCCCCAGAGGCCCGCCGAGAACTGCTACCGGATCGAGACGGTTGCCGATGGGGGCGAAATCGCCAGCGCGACCATCATGCTGCGCACGCGCGATTTCTCTCCGGTGGAAAGTATGTTCCAATTCCGCGATCGGGATTGGGTGGAATTCAACGAGATAGCGGAAACTCCGGGTCGATCCAATGATTCTCCTGTTGCGACGAACCCGGAGACTCCGTTGCGGCCGGCCGTACCAAGCCGGTTGGCCGTAGACGCGCCCAGGCCTGCGGCCTCGGTCACCGACGAATTGCAAGTGCTGTCTGCGCTGCATCAGATCGGGGCCGACCTGGGCGATCCTGTTGTAGTAACCACGTCGGGAGACCGCGTGGTGGTGAGCGGAGAAGGAATTCCGGCCGCCCGCCAGCGGCAGATTCAGAGCGCGTTGGAGGGCCTGCCTCGCGTGACGGTGCAGTTTGCCGATCCCGCGGCCCAGGCGGCTTTGGGAGAACCGCAGGACGCGGCGCCAGCAACGCCGGCCGCGCCCTCGCGCGCCGCCCAGCCCGATACGAAGGTTCAGATTCGCCTGGAAGAACAACTGGGCGGGCGCGCGGAACTGGAGCGTTTCAGTTCGCGGATTCTGGATTTGAACGAGTCCGCCATGTCGCGCGCGTATGCGCTGCACAACCTGGCGGAAAAGTTTCCGGCGGGAAGCGAAGCCGGCATGACGGCGGCGGACCGCGCTACGCTGCGCGCGATGGCGCGCGAACACGCGAGCGCGCTGGCGAGCCAGGTGAATACCATGCAGCGGGCGCTGGGTCCGGTGCTTCAGGATTTGGGCGCTACGGCCGCGGGACGGCATGGGGCGGCGGAAACCGCCGGTTGGCAATCCTCGGCGGACGAGGTTTTGCGGGCCTCGCGCCGCGTGGAAGTGCTGGTTTCGGATCTGCTGGGCGTCTCCGCGGCGCCCACTCCGGCGGGCAGCTTGCCCGCGGACCTGATGGTTGCGCTGGCGGATTTGCAGGCTTCCGTGGAACAATGCCAGAGCCAGGTGGCGCGGTAAGAGTTCCGGCGGTAGGGCATGCTTCATTCAGCTTGCCGGCCGAAGGACGGCTTCCGCCGGCCGCGGCACACTCACTCCTCGCGCAAAGCTTCGGTGGGATCGAGCCGGGCGCCACGCCGGGCCGGCAAATAAGCAGCGGCCAGAGAGACGGCGGCGATCGATAAGGCTGCCCCCGCCAGCGTCCCATCCACGCTTCCGATCCCGAACAGCAGGTTTTTGAGCGCGCGGCCGGCCGCCACGGACGCCGCTCCGCCCACAAGCAGGCTGACCCCCAATGACAAGCTGACATCCTTCAGAATGAGGCTGGAGATTTGGCCGCGCCGCGCACCCAGCGCGAGCCGAATCCCGATTTCGGGAATGCGCCGCTCGACTGCATAACCGATCACCCCATACACGCCGACGAAGGTGAGCAGGAGGGCCAGCGCGCCGAAGGCGGCGGAAAGCCACGCCATCATTCTTTCCTGGATGAGGCCGGCATCGATGGCATCGCTGAGCGTGCGGATTTCGCCGATCCGCAAATTCGGCGCGGCGCTCTGAATGGCCGACCGCACGATAGCCGCAATTGCCGCCGGATCGCCCGCCGCGCGCACTTCGATCTCTGTAACTGGCGCCGGATTCTGCGCCAGCGGCACATAGACGATGAAGCCGTAGGGATCGCGCGGCGCGAAATGCACATCATGCGCCACGCCGGCCACCAGGAGTTGCTGCCGCCTTTCGAACTGCTTGCTATACGAGACGAATTTCCCAACGGGATCATCCTGGCTAAACAATTTGCGCGCGGCCGTTTGGCTTAACACGGCGACCGGCGTGGCGCCTTGGCGGTCCTCCGCCGTAAAGCCGCGGCCGGCAACGATGCGAGCCATGATGTGGAAGTAACCGGGCGAGACATGGACCATGCGGGCGGCGTCGCTCTCCTGCGCCGGCCGGCCCGGCGCCGCGAAGAAGCCGGTCTGTTGGAAATCCGCCATGGGACCGAAAGCCGACAGCGCGGTTACGCGGACGCCGGGCAGTGCGCTGATTTTCTCTCGCAGCGGATCGGCCAGGGCCGCATTGTGGCGCCACGCGGAGATTTCGAGCGGCAGGCCTACCTGCAGAATTCGATCCGGCTGGAAACCGAAATTCTGGCGGCGCAGATTCGAAAGAGTCCGCACCAGCAACCCGGCCGAGAATACCAGCAGGAGCGAAACGGAAACCTGCACCACCACCAGGCTCTTTCGCAGAAACTGGCGGCGCCCGCCGCGACCCGGAGGATACCCGCCGCGCCGGCCGGCCCGCAAAGCCGTGTGCAGATCCACGCGCGTGGCGGCCAGCGCCGGAGCGATGCCAAAGAGGCAGGTAACCCCGATCGCGACAGCCGCGGTGAAAGCTACCGCGCCCCATCCGGGCTCAAGCGCGATCTGCTGGCGCGCCAGTACCACCAGCATGCGCGATCCCCAGCGCGCGAACCACAACGCGAGCGCGGCGCCGATGGCGGAAAGCACGAAGCTCTCGGTGAGCAGTTGGCGGAGCAGCCGCCCCCGGCCGGCGCCCACGGCCAGACGCACGCCGATTTCGTGGGTGCGCGCCGCGGCGCGGCTCAACAGCAGATTGGCAAGATTGCTGGAAGCGATCAGCAGCACCAACCCGGCGATTGCCATCAGAACATAAAGCGGATCGGCGAAGTGCCGCAGCTCATCGATGCCGCGGCTGGCCGGGCGCAATTGAAGCCGCGTGGGTGGTCCTGCCGTCCTTACACTGAGGTTCGCGTTGCGCTGGTACAGCGCGTCCAGCGCCGCCTGTGCCCGGCGCACCGGAACATCCGGGCGCAGGCGCCCGATGACCGCGAGCCAGGTGAAATAGGGCGCATTCAGATAGTCCGCTGGCATGAGCCTGGGTTGGAGGCTCATGGGCATCCAAACGTCCGGCGTCTGGCCCAGCGTCTCGCCGAAAAAACCTCGCGGCGCCACGCCTATGATGGTCGCAACAACCCGGTTGATTTCGAGGGTTTGGCCCAGGACGGCCGGGCTGCGCTCGAATTCGGCCTCCCAGAAGCGGTCGCTGATCACCGCGAGCGGCGCGGAGGTGCGATCGTCCTGTTTGGTGAAGACGCGGCCCAGGCGCGCCGTCACGCCCAGCACGCGAAAGTAATCGCCGGTAACCAGCGCTCCGTGAACGGCCTTGGCCAGACCGCGGCCCCGCAGAGTGGCCTGGCGCAGCGGGAACTCGCTCACCGCGAACATGCCGTCCAGGGCGTTCTGGCGCGCCTCCAGTTCGCGGAACAGCGGATAGCTGAAATGTTGCGGCTGGCCGTTCTGGGCGAGTTCCACTTGCACCAGCCGCCCAGGCTCCGTCACCGGGAGCGGGCGGAATACTACCGCGTAGAGCACCTGGTAAATGGCCGTATTGGCGCCGATCCCCAAAGCCAGGGTGAGGATGGCGGCTGCCGCGAACGCGGGATTGCGGCGCAATTGACGCAGGGCGTAAGCCACATCCCGCGCCAGAGTTTCGATCCACGGGAGCCCACGCACGCGCCGCCACTCCTCGCGGATTTGCGCGGCGCCGCCGAATTCGCGGCGCGCGGCCAGACGGGCTTCCCGCGGCGACAGGCCACGCCGCTGGAACTCGCTCGCGAGCATGGCGAGATGGGATTCGATCTCTTCCTGGATGCGAAGTTCGCCCTTCCGGCGGGCAAGAAATCCCCTCAGCCGGGCTAGCGCGACGCGCAGCCGGATCACGATTGGCCCTCCAGTAAGCGGCTCACCATGGCCACGGCGCGCGACCAGTTTTCCGTTTCGGCGGCCAACTGCCGGCGGCCGGCGGCGGATATGGAGTAGAAACGCGCGCGCCGCTTGTTCTCGCTGATGCCCCAATCGCTGGTGATCCAGCCGTGCTGTTCCAGGCGCAGCAGCGCGGGATAGATGGTTCCCTGGTTGAGCGCCAGACCGCCTTGCGAAACCTGTTCGATGCGCCGGGCGATGCCGTAGCCGTGCAGCGGGCCCATGGAGTCGAGTGTTTTGAGGACCATCAGGTCGAGCGTGCCGTAGGGAACTTCGCCGCGCGATCCGTTTGTGTTGTCCATCGACAGGAGTATGACGACCGACATGTAGAAAGTCAACAGGAAAGGCGGGGCAGCACACACAGCGTGAGGGTCCCCTCGCCACCCAGTGGGCCGTCACCGGGGCAATCCGTGAAAATGCGCAACCTGAACCGCAAGAAAGCTAACCACTCCACCCAAGCGACCTCCAGCAGATCAGCCCACCCAACTACCCACCCACTCTGGATACGCAGATCTTGCTGGCAGATATGCCGTCCGGCCCGACGGCCGAAGCCGGCACGGAGGCCGCGAGCGGAGCCTCGGTCAGTTGCGGGCGGTAGGGCGCCGGCAAGACCAGGCGATCGCCGGAACGAAGCTCGTAAGGGTTAAGATTGGCGCCGGCGAGAGATCTCCGGAACATTCGCGGGCTGCTATCGTGGATTACGGAAATGAACATGAGTCGACGGCTTGACGCCTGTGCAGGGTTCGTCCTGGCAGGCCTGGCGGGAGCGGCTTACGCACAGCCCCCCGGCGGCGCATCGCCCGCATCCCTGGCGCCCGCCAACATGGCGCGGATGGGCACGGTGGATGAGCGGTTTCAATCGTTCAACATCGAAATGGTGGAGGTGACCGGGGGCAGATTCTGGCGCCCCTATGGCAAGGAGGTCGACGCGCTTCTGAAAGCGCCGGCGGCCGGCCCGGTGGGGATGGATCCGGCGCTGTTTCAACAGCGGCCGCCCATCGATCTGAGGAATGCGCGGCTGCGCAAGCTGGCGGCGGCACTGGGGCCGGCGTATGTGCGGGTGAGCGGGACATGGGCCAACACCACGTACTTTCAGGATGCGGATGAGGCGCCGCCGGCGGGGTTCAATGGCATGTTGACGCGCGGCGAGTGGAAGGGCGTGGTGGAGTTTGCCCGCGCGGTGGACGCGCGCATCGTGACCAGCTTTGCCACCAGCAGCGGGACGCGCGACGAGGCGGGCGTTTGGACCGCCGGGCAGGCGCGGCAACTGGTCGCGTATACCAGAGAGTTGGGCGGCAGCATCGCGGCAGCCGAGTTCATGAACGAACCCACGTTTGCGGAGATAGGCGGCGCGCCGCAGGGGTACGATGCGGCGGCTTTTGCGCGCGATATCGAGGTCTTCCGCGCCTTCGCGAGGCAGGCCGCTCCCGAGATGAAGATCCTCGGCCCGGGGTCGGTGGGCGAGGGGATCTCGCTGGCGCCGGCGGGGATGGTGAAGGGGCAGCTCAAGACGGAGGACCTGCTGCGCGCGGCGGGCGCGTACTTCGATGCCTTCTCCTACCATTTCTACGGAGCGGTTTCCAGGCGGTGCGCAAGCGCGGCTTCGGGAACCACGCCGGAAGCGGCGCTCACGGGAGAATGGCTGGGGCGCACGGAGCGGGTGGAGGAATTCTATGCGGGCCTGCGCGACCGATTCGCTCCGGGAAAACCGCTTTGGGTGACGGAAACAGCAGACGCAGCGTGCGGCGGAAATCCGTGGGGCGCGACGTTTCTGGATAGCTTTCGCTATCTGGATCAACTGGGGCGGCTGGCCAGGAAGGGCGTGCAGGTGGTGGCGCACAACACGCTGGCCTCGAGCGACTATGGGCTGCTGGACGAAAATACGCTGACGCCGCGGCCCAATTACTGGGCGGCTCTGGTTTGGCGCAAGCTGATGGGTGCGGCGGTGCTGGATGCGGGTGCTTCGCCGGCGCCGGCGTTGCATCTGTACGCACACTGTTTGCGCGGGCAGCCGGGCGGGGTGGCGCTGCTGGCGATCAACACGGACCGGACGGCGGCGCAGGCGCTGGATGTTCCCACGGAGTGGGAGCGGTACACGCTGACGGCGCGGAATTTGCAAGACGAGCGCGTGGAGCTGAACGGGAACGAGTTGAGATTGGGCGGTGACGACGAGTTGCCGGCATTGAGAGGCGTGGCCATGCAGGCCGGGCGCGTCACGTTGGCGCCGGCCAGTATTACGTTCCTGGCGATTGCGAAAGCCGGCAACGGCGGATGCCGATAGCGCCGGGCTGCGCCCGGTCGACCGGCTGAAGGCGGCGCTACTCCGGGATGGGGGCGGCGCCGCGGCCGGCGGTTGCGGCGGCGGGGGCCGGCGGGAGGAACTTGGGATCGAGAATCTTGGCGATCTGATCCCTGGCTCCTTCGAGATGGGCCTTGGTATCGTGGTCCGCGGCCTTGCCGATGGCGGCCGACAGGGAACTGTTGAGAGCGCGCAATTCGGCGCGGTAGAAGGGCTTCTCATCGTCGCTGCGAGGGGGCGCGCCGCGTCCTCCACGTCCGCCGCCGCCCTGGGCCGCGCCCGGCGCGGCGGCCGCGGCGCCGTTGAGTTTGGTGTTGACCAGCTCGAGATAGGCGTTCTGCAGGTTGCGGCGGTAGGCGTCGATCTTGACGGTGGGCGCATCCAGCTCTTTCCACACGCCCTTGCGAACGGTGGAAAGCAATTCAGCCGCGGTATAAGCGGCGGAACTGTCGATGGCCTGCTGTTCGATGAGGCGCGCGAAACGCTGATCGTTGAGCAACTGGTTGAGCACGCTGCTCTGCGCGGTGCGAATGCGAGTGAGCGCGCCGATGGGCTCGATGCGGCGCAAAATCTCCGGATCGACCATCCACAGGGGGGTGGCGAAGGCGTTCTCGACGAGGAATTTGGCGGCCTCTTCCTGGCGCGCCTTGGGAACCAGGGTGAAGACGCGGCCTTCCTGCCCGATGACTTTCTCCTGGCTGTTGAGGCCGCCGACGACCTGGGCCACATGATTCATTTCGAGTGTCCACTGGCTGAGCATGCGGCCGTAGACATCGGTCAGGTCTTCGTAAGTTTCGCCTTCCTGCCAAGCGGCGGCGGGCATGAGCAGTTTCTCCACGCGCTGCAAATTCCGCAGGCCCATGGCGGTGGATTTGACGGCGTCGGCATCGCCCACGGCTTCGGTCTCTTCGCCGGGATCGGAGCCGGCCGAATTGGCCGTGGAAAAGCGCAGCCAGGGAGTATTGTCCTGTTCGCGGGCCCACTTGTCGAGGGTGGGCTTTTCGGCTTTGGGGGTGTCGGCGCCGGCAATGGGAGTGTAGCCCCACTTGGTGGCCCAGACGTCATAGGGTCCGATGCGCGGAACCAGGTCTTCGACGGCGATGTGATCTTCCGGTTGGGCAACGTAGTTGAAACGCGCGTAATCCATGATGGAGGGGGTGTGGCCCATTTTGTGGACCCAATCCTTGTCGCGGATTTTGTCGGCGGGATACATGGCGCTGGCCTTCATATTGTGTTGGAAGCCGATGGTGTGGCCGACCTCGTGACAGACCACGTATTCGAGCAAGCGGCCCATGAGATCGTCGGGGAGGGGGAGTTTCTGGGCGCGCGGATCGAGCGGGCCGACCTGCACGAAATACCAATCGCGGGCCAGCAGCATGACGTTGTGATAGAACTGGATGTCGGCATTCAGGATCTCGCCGGTGCGGGGGTCGGAGATATGCGGCCCCATGGCGTTTTCCACGGTGGAAGGCAGCCAGCGAATGACCGAATAGCGGACGTCTTCGGGGCTGAAATCGGGATCCTGCCCGGGGGTGGGGGCGTCCTTGGCGATGATGGCGTTTTTGAAGCCGGCGGCGAGGAATGCCTCGTTCCAATCCTCGACGCCTTTCTTGAGCCAGGGCACCCACTTCTTGGGCGTGGCGGCATCGATGTAATAAACGATGGGTTTGACGGGCTCGGAAACGGCGGCGCTGGGATCTTTCTTTTCGAGGCGCCAGCGGGCGATGTAGCGGGTGGTGCGCTCGCGATAATCGTCGGCGGTGAAATCCTGCTGCTGGGTGGTGAAGTAGCCGACGCGCTCATCGAAGAGGCGCGGCATCATGGGATGCTCGGGCAGGCGCACCATGCTGTGATGGAGGACGATGGTGGCGCTGGTGCCGCGCATGGTTCCTCCGCCGAGGCCGCCGCCGCGGCCTCCGCCGGCGGCCGCGGCGTTACCGGCGGCGCGGGTGTAGGTAGCGGTGACTTCGGCCTCGATATTTTCGGGGAAAGCGGAAATACGATCGATGAAGGAGCGGGAGGCATCGAAAGCGGTGCCGCCGACGTGCTGGCGGGCGCTGATTTCGGGAACGTCGGTGTTATAGAGACGGCTGACATCGATCACGGGGTCGCCATCGTGATAGGCGGCGACGTTGAAGGCCATGATGATGGTGTTGTTATCGGCGTCCCGGACGGCGGCAGCGATGGGCGAATCGGGATTGGCGGTGATGCTGAAATCGATTTCCTGGAGGTAGACGCGGTTATTGTGCAATTGCCAGGCGACCACGTGGTCGGCCACCTGGCCGCCGCCATAACCCACGCCGACCGTGGTTTTGGCGATCTGGGTATTCCAGAGATATTGCTTGCCCAACTCGCTTTTAGGAATCTCGAAGTAGAAGCGCTCGGCGACCTGGTGGACGGTGAAGAGGCCTTTTTTGGATTTGGCATCCTTGGTGATGACGCGGTCGTAGGGTTGCGGATTGGGGGCCTGGAGGGCCGCTCCTCCACCGCCGCCGCGGCCGCCGCCGCCGAAGCCGCCTTGAGTTGGCTCGTCCTGGGCAGCCAGTACGGCCGCGGCAGCGAGAGCCAGCAATATCGCCGATAAGCATCGCTTCATGGGAAACTCCTTTTTCGAGATTGGGGATTATGGTATCACGGGTCGGGGAGGTGAATAGGGCTGGGGTGGTGGTGCAAAGCGCATCGCCAAGAGTGGCGATGCGGCACGCAGGAATGCGTGCGCCACTTCGCGCGCCTCAGGGCGCTATGATGAGCATGGTGACATGGCGCTGATTGCGGTTTCAGGGCATCCGGGATGCCGTTTCGAGGAAGTTGCACGGATTGCGGCTCACCGGCTGGGGTTCGAGCTATTGACGCAGAGCCGCATGACGGCGCTGGCTACCGAAGAGTTCGGGTCGGAGCGGGAGATTCCCGGGCGCGCGTACGCGAGCCTGGCGACGACGATTCTGGCGCGCGTGGCGACGGAACATCACCTGGTGTATTGCGCGGTGGGGGGAGAGTTGCAGGCGCGGCATTTTCCGGGGATGCTGCGGGTGCACATCGTGGCGCCGGAAAACGTGCGCATCGGGAACCTGATGCTGGATCACCGGCTGGAGCGGGCGGCGGCGCGGCAACTGCTGCTGGAGCTGGAAGCGGCGGGGCGGGCGGAGCGCAAGGCGAAGTTCGGCAAGAGCAAAGCCACGGCCGATTTGTTCGACGTGGTGCTGAACGCGGAATCGCTGACCAGCGAACAGATGGCGGAGCTGATCGAAACGGCGGTGCACACGGCGGGGCTGGAGGAACGCGGGTATCTTTCGCCGGCGGCGGAGCAGCAACTGCAATTCCAGATGCGGCTGAAACTGGCGCGGTTCGGGATCGTGCCGGCGGGGCACGCCACCCTGCGCAAGAAGATTTTCGCCAACGCCAGCGAGGAGATGTTCGCTTGCCTGCTGGACTTTTACCGCATTGCGTGGGAATACGAGCCGCGCAGTTTCCCGATTCAATACGGCGTGGACGGGCGGGTGCTGGAGAGCTTCACGCCGGATTTCTACCTGCCGGAGTTCGACCTCTACCTGGAGCTGACGACCATGAAGCAGTCGCACGTGGCGAAGAAGAACCGCAAGGTGCGGCTGCTGAGGGATCTGTATCCGCACGTGAAGATCCAGGTGTTTTACCAGAAAGATTTCGAAAACCTGGTTTTTAAATACGGGCTGGCTGAGCGGCCGGTGCAGGTATGAGCGAAGGTTTGCCGCTGCCGCCGGAGCTGGAGCGGGTGCTGTTCACCGAGGAGCAGATCGAGAGCCGCATCCGGGAAGTGGGGGCGGAGATTTCGCGCAGGTACGCCGGCCGGACGGTGAAACTGATTGGGGTGTTGAAGGGGTCGGTGTTTTTCCTGACGGCGCTGGCGCGGCAGATCCATGTGCCGGTGAAGGTGGATTTTCTGGCGATTTCGAGTTTTTCGAATAAGAGCGGGGCGCCGGGAGTGGTGCGGATCGCCAAGGACCTGGACGAGACCATCGAAGGCGAGGACGTGCTGCTGGTGGAAGACATTGTGGACACGGGGCTGACGCTGCGATACCTGTTGCAGACGCTGGCGGGGCGGGCGCCGAACTCGCTGGCGGTGTGCACCTTTCTGGACCGCACGTCGCGGCGGATTGTGAACTTGCCGGTGGACTACCGATGTTTCGAAATTCCCGACCGGTTCGTGGTGGGGTTCGGGCTGGACCATGGGCAGTTGTACCGGAACCTGGGGTATGTGGGGGTGTTGCGGCAGGGATTGCGGGAGTGAGGCGGGGTACCGATTTCACCGCGGAGACGCGGAGATAGGCGATTCTCGCGGACTTCTCTGCGTCTTCGCGGCTGTGTGGTGAGGCTGTGGGCCGATTTGGCTGCGATTCACTTACTCTCTCCCGAACCACAAATTCCAGAGGCGCTCGCGATGCACCTCCAAGCCGCGCACGGCTCCGGTTTCGGAGCGCACGAAGCGCAGCGTCCATGGCCCCACGATGAAGCGGTCCGCTCCGGCGGCATCCAGGGGAATCCTCCAGCCTTCGGCGGTGGTCAAGAGCAGGCGTCCGTCTTCGGAGAGGATGCGCCAGCGGACATCCGCATCGGGGCTGAAATAAGCGCCGGCATAGGCCGGCAGTTGGTCGCGTTTGGGCAGCGCGCCTTGCAAGCGCGTGTACGCCTGCGGGCGGGAGCCTTCCCACTGCAACTGCATCCGGTCGGCTGTGAGGCGGGTGAGGGTGAGGCGGAAGCCGGTGTCGTCGGCGAAGAGCTGGGTGCGGTTCAAGGGCGCCAGCTTACGGCGGCCATCGGAAGTTTCCACCCACAATCCATCGGGCGCGCTCCACAGGCGCACGAGCCAACCCTGGCGGGATTCCCAAACTCCGTCCAGTTCGGCGAAACCGCTCTCGGGGTATCCCAAATTGGTTCCGGTGGGGAGTTTGCGCAAGCGGCCGCCGAGATAAATGGCGGCGATGCGGCGGCTCAAACCGGCGGCTTCGACGTCGCCGCGATTGCACAGGCAGGCCACGGTGAGCTCCTGCCCGGGGAAGCGAGTGAGGTCGGCGCTGTAGCCCGGCAGCCAGCCGTTGTGGCTGACGACGCGCAGGCCGCGGTAGCGGCCGACGGTGAGGCCGCCGGCGTAATCGATGCGCTCGCCGGAGGCCAACTGGGCGCGGGTTTGCAGAAATTCCGCCAGACCGGAGGCGCCGGCGTAGAAGCTGCGATCCCAGCGCAGCAAATCCTCGAGCGTGGTGTAGAGGCCGCCCGCGCCATCGGGCAGGGGCGGCTGGGGCGCCGGGCGGAAGCGCGGAGCGTTGCCCATGAAGCCTTGCGCCACGTCGCCCAGCCCGTCGGCCTGGCCTTCGAATGCCGAGCGGGTCATTCCCAGCGGCTGGAAGATGCGCTCGCGGGCGAACTCCCCGAGCGGCTTTCCGCCGACCCGTTCCACGATCAGGCCGAGGAGGAAATAATCCGAGTTGCTGTACTCGTAATCCGTGCCGGGGGCGAAATTGGGGGCGCTTTGCGAAGCCAGAAGCTTGAGGCTGGCGGCTGCGTCGAGGCGCGTGGCGAGGCGTCCGGCCACTTCGCGCAAGGGGTTAAGATCGCGCAATCCGCTGCTGTGGTGGAGCAGGTCGGAAAGCGCGATCGAGCCGGCGTAGGCCGGCATTTCGGGGATGTAGCGGCGCACGGGATCGGCGAGGCGGACCTGGCCGCTTTCGACGAGAAAGTAGAGGGCCGCGGCGGTGAATTGTTTGGCGAGGGAAGCGACGTTGAAAGCCGTGGCCGTGGTGATGGGCTTGTGGGCCTTGGCATCGGCGGCGCCGAATGCGGCGGTGTAAACGAAGCGCCCCTGGCGGATGACGCCGATGGCGCAGCCCGGCCCGTTGGGGGTGCGGAGGGCGGCGAGGATCTGGTCGACCGCGTCGGAACGATCGTCGGCCGAAGCCCGGGAGATGAGAATGGCCAACAGGAGCAGCACCCTTGGCATGTTCCACTAATGTAGCGCGGAGCGGGGGCAAAGCGGTTGGCGGGCGGAAGCGCCCGCCCTACCGGAACGTTACCGCAGCAGGTTGGAAGAGCGGCCGGCGAAATCCAGGACCCAGTTGGGGAAGATGCCCAGGACCAGGGTGCCCAGCGCGGGCAGAATCAGCGCGGCACGCAGGCCGGGGGTGAGAGGCTCGGCCCGGCTGGCTGCCTCGCTGGGCTCGCGCATGTACATCATCACCAGGATGCGCAGGTAGTAATAAGCCGCCACGGCGCTGTTCAACAGGCCCAGCACGGTGAGCCAGACGAGGTGCGATTCGAGCGCGGCGCGGAAAATGTAGAACTTGCCGAAGAAGCCGCCGGTCAGGGGGACGCCGATCAGGGAGAGCAGGAAAATGGTGAGCATGGCGGCGGTGAGGGGCTGCTTCTGCGCGAGGCCGGAAAAATCTTCGATGCTCTGATAGCGCTCCCCGCGGCCGGAAAGATGGCTCACCACGGCGAACGCGCCGACGTTCATGAAGGCATACGCCGCGAGGTAGAACATGGCGGCGGCGGTGCCCAATTCGGAGCGGGCCGTGAGGGCCACCAGGACATAGCCGGCATGGGCGATGGAACTATAGGCCAGCATGCGCTTGATGTTCTGCTGCAACAGCGCGGCGAAATTGCCGATGGTCATGGAGAGCAGCGCGGCGCCCCAGACCAGCGGTTCCCAGCCGCCGCCGATGGGTTCGAAGGCGGTCATGAAGATGCGCAGGAACAGCGCGAAGGCGGCGGCTTTGGGGCCGGCCGAAAGAAAGGCGCTGACCGGAGTGGGCGCGCCCTGGTACACGTCGGGCGCCCAGATCTGGAAGGGGGCGGCGGAAACTTTGAACGCGAGCCCCACGAACATCAGGGCGGCGGCCACGCCCACGAATATGGGGGAAGGCGCGTCCGGCCCGGTCTGCGCCAGCCGCACCAGTCCCAGGTTGATGGTTCCGGTCGCGCCGTAGATCAGCGCCACGCCGTACAGGAAAAAGGCCGTGGCGAAGGAGCCCAACAGAAAATATTTCAGCGACGCTTCGTTGGCGCGCTTGTCCTCGCGGAGATAGCCGGCCAGGATGTAACTGGCGATGGAAGAGATTTCCAGGCCGATGAAGATAATGATGAGATCGTTGGCCGACACCATGATGCATTGGCCGGCGATGGAAAACAAGAGGAGCGCGTGAAATTCGCTGGTTTCGGCGTCCTGCCGCGCCAGAAAACGGTAGGATGGCAGAACCACCAGAATTCCCACCACCAGCACCAGCACGGTGAAGAACGTGGCGAAGCCGTCCACCCACAGCATGCCGCCGAAGGCCGGCCCCGCGTGGCCATAGGCGAAGATGGCGGCGGCGATGCCGGCCACGAGCGTGAGGATGCTCAAATCGCCGAACAGGCGCGAGCTGCGCTTGTTGAGCAGGGGATCCAGCACCATCATCAGGGTGCCCATCGCGGTGAGCAGAATCTCCGGCAGGAACCGGATGAGATCCAGCGGATTCATGAAGCCGATGGCGGGCGCGTTAACGGGCACGGTTGGCCTCCATGCCGGCGGGAAGCTTCAACTCAACCCGGAAGGGAACGTTGATCTGCGTCTGCTCGAGCACGCGCGCCGTGACTTTGCCGACCGGCGGTAAGAAGGAATGCGAATAGATTCCCATCCACACCATCATGACGATCAATGGAACCACCGCCGCCCACTCGCGCGGCCGCAGGTCCCAAAAGCGCGCCACGTGTTCCCCATTCACCTCGCCGTAGAACACGCGCTGGTACAGCCAGAGCATGTAGCAGGCGGAGAGAATCACTCCGATGGAGGCGAAGATGGTCCACTTGTAATTGGCCAGGGCGGTGCCCTGCAGGACCAGGAATTCGCCCACGAAATTATTAAGGAGCGGCAGCCCGATGCTGGCCAGCGTGGTGACGAGGAAGGCCGTGGAGAGCCAGGGCGCCACGGTAGCGACGCCGCCGTAATCGGCGATTTCGAGCGAATGGCGGCGCTCGTAGAGCAAGCCGACAATCAAGAAGAGCGCGCCGGTGGAAATACCGTGGCTGAGCATCTGGTAGACGGCACCATCCAGCCCCATCTGGGTGAACGAAAAGATCCCCAGCACGACGAAGCCCAGGTGGCTCACCGAAGAGTAGGCCACCAGCTTTTTCATGTTGGGCTGCACCATGGCCACCAGCGCGCCGTAGATGATTCCGATAATCGCCAGCACGGCGATCCAGGGAGCGCAGGAGCGCGCGGCGCTGGGAAACAGCGGCAGGCAGAAGTGCAGAATTCCGTAGGTGCCCATTTTCAGCATGACGGCGGCCAGCATGATGGAACCGGCCACGGGGGCTTCGACGTGCGCGTCCGGCAGCCAGGTATGCAGAGGGAACAGCGGCACCTTGATGGCGAACGCCACGAAGAAGGCCAGGAAGAGCAGCATCTCCTCGCCGGGCGCGAAAGTGAGGCGGCCGGTGGCCAGCATGTCCAGAATGGCCGGATATTGGAACGTCTGCGTGCGGACGTACAGATAGATGATGGCGGTCAGCATGAGGACCGAGCCCGTCATGGTGTACAGGAAGAATTTCACGGCGGCGTAGATGCGGCGCTCGTGGCCCCAGATGCCGATCAGAAAATACATGGGGACCAGGGAAACTTCCCAGAACACGTAGAACAGGAACAGGTCCTGCGCCAGGAAGACGCCGATCAAACCGAACTCGAGGAGCAGCAGGAAGGCGAAGAACTCCTTGACGCGGTTCTGAATGGAGCGCCAGGAAATGAGCACGCAGATAGGGGTCAACAGGGTGGAAAGCAGCATCAGCCAGAAGCTCACCCCGTTGGCGGAAATGGCGAAGTGAATATCGAGTGTGGAGATCCACGGCACGTCGATGGCGAATTGCTCGCCCGCCGCGCCGCGGTTGAACCAGAAGAGCAGGCCGAGGGAGGCGATAAAAGTGGCCAGAGAAAGGAGCAAGGCCCATACGCGCGAAGATTGCGGCGAGGAGCGCGGGATGGCGAGGGCGACCAGGAACCCGAGGAGCGGAAGGAAGAGGACTACCGTCAGAAGGTTCATCGGAGGCCTCCGGCGATTCCCATGGCCACAATCAGCACCACCGAGCCGAACAGCACCCAGGTGGCGTAGCTGCGAATGTTGCCGGATTGCATCTGGCGCAGCAGGGAGCCCACGCCGCGCGCCGCGGTGCCCACGCCGTTGACCAGGCCATCGATTAGCCCCGCGTCCACGCCGCGCCAGAGCACCACGCGCGAACCGTCCACCACGGGATTGACCACCGCGGCGTCGTAGGCCTCGTCGACGAAGTACTTGTTATAGACCAGGGTGTAAAGGCCGCGCATGCTGGCGGCGAAGGAATCGGCCATGCCCGGTTTGGCGACGTACATCACGTACGCCGCGAGGATGCCGATCAAACCGGCGGCGGTGGAGATGGCCATCAGGGCGAAATCCTCCGGCACTTCGAGGGTGGGGAACAGCGAGCCGAGAAACTCGGGAATCTTGAAAAGGAATCCGCCGCCGAGGGAAAGCAGGGCGAGGATCACCAGGGGAATCATCATCACGGGCGGCGATTCGTGCGGATGGTGTGCGTCGCCGCGGTAATCGCCGAAGAAGGCCAGGAAGATGGCGCGGAACACGTAGAAGGCCGTCAGGCCCGCGGTCACGGTTCCCAGCCAATACATCCAGGGGGCGTGATGATTGGCCGCCAGCAGAATCGCATCCTTGCTGAAGAAGCCGGAGAACGGCGGAACGCCCGCGATGGCCACCGAGGCGCACATCATGGTCCAGAAGGTCCAGGGAATTTTGCGGCGCAGGCCGCCCATGCGGCGCAGATCCTGCTCGCCGCTCAAGGCGTGGATCACGCTGCCCGAGCCGAGGAAGAGCAGGGCCTTGAAAAAGGCGTGGGTCATGAGGTGGTAGATGCCGGCCGAAAACGCGCCGCAGCCTACGCCGACGAACATGTAGCCGAGCTGGGAAACGGTGGAGTAGGCGAAAACCTTTTTGATATCGTTCTGCGCCAGCGCAATGGTGGCTGCGAAGAATGCCGTGGCGATTCCGATCACCGCGATGGTGTTGAGCGCCGCCGGAGCGTGGATGTAAATGGGCCAGGAGCGGGCGCACATGTAGACGCCGGCGGTGACCATGGTGGCGGCGTGGATCAAAGCGGAAACCGGGGTGGGTCCGGCCATGGCGTCGGGCAGCCAGACGTAGAGGGGAATCTGCGCGGATTTGCCGCACGCGCCCAGGAGGAGCAGCAGGCCGATGGTGGTGAGGACGGCTTCGGATGCGCCGGGCGCCTGTTTGAATACGGCGCCGAAATCCAGCGAGCCGAAGTTCTTCACGATATAAAACATGGCGAGGGAGAATCCGAAATCGCCGATGCGGTTTACGATGAACGCCTTGTTGCCGGCATTGGTGGCGAATTTCTTATCGAAGTAGAAGCCGATGAGCAGGTAGCTGCACAACCCCACGCCTTCCCAGCCGACGAAGAGCACCAGGTAGTTGGCCGCCAGCACCAGGGTCAGCATGAAAAACATGAACAGGTTCAGATAGGCGAAGAAGCGGTAGTAGCCGCCATGGTTGGGGCCGTGCTCGTGGGCCATGTAGCCGATGGAATAGATGTGGATGAGGGAGCCGATGCCCGTTACTACCATGAGCATGACGGCGGTGAGGCGGTCCACCGAAAAATCGCAGTTCGCGGCGAACGCGCCGCTTTGAATCCAGGTGAAATAGTGCTCGCTGTAAGCGGTGTTCAGGGGCGCGAGGGCGATGAGGGTCTTGAGGGCCCAGGCGAAGGCGAGAACCACGCTGCCGATGGCGAAGAGGTTGACGAGGCCTTTGGAAAAGCGGCGTCCGAACAGGCCGTTGATGAGGAAACCCGCCAGGGGAAGTATGGGTATGAGCCAGAGTTGCATTAGTAGGGCGGACCCCCTGGTCCGCGCGGGACGCCCCCGTCCCGCTGCTGGGGCAACGACGCCGGGATCTTGCGGAGGCGAGCAGGCCGACGGGGGCGTCGGCCGGTCGCGGTAGGGACAGCGGTTGCCCACTGCCCCCCGCACAGACCCGTGCTGGCGCTCCTAACGCACACGGTTCCTACCTCGGATATGGGGATGGTTAGCGTCAAAGCGCGC
>Ga0181521_10002274_pt1 | contig 23399 bp, 26 predicted proteins | sample PEATcosm2014_Bin_32_FD_119764 | JGI IMG/M metagenome (GOLD analysis project Ga0181521, IMG submission 119764) | Peatland microbial communities from MTU Mesocosm Facility, Houghton, MI, USA - PEATcosm2014_Bin02_60_metaG | ecosystem: Environmental > Terrestrial > Soil > Wetlands > Peat | place...
GAAATAGCATCTTGGTGTATGACCAGGATGTCACCCGGCGGCACGCTTTTGGGCAACGTGCCTTCCGGGTGCTGCCGCAAAGCCGGGCGAACAACGGCATTATCCCTTAATATACCGGCCAATCTCGTAATCTGAGGAATGGGCTTGTACCGTGGCGGGCGGAAAGGAGTATTCTTTTTTCGTTCGATGCTTGCTTACCAGGAGGGTGAAGCCCTACGCGAGTCGGTTGCAGGAATGCTCGCGGCCTTCACGCCAGCCGTGATCATTTTTGTCGCACTACCAGAGACGGAAGACGCCGATCCGGGGTGACCGAGGTCCCTCTGGAGTTGCTCCCGCGGCTTTGCCCGGTTTGTGGCCAGCGGACCATCATCGGCCACGGACAGCGCCTCAAACTGGCGCACGACCAACGGCACCAGCAGATCTGGATTCGCCGGGGCCGTTGTGGCCCATGCCACAAGACCTTCACAGTGCTGCCCGACTGGTCGCCGCCGTCCGGGCACTACACCCTCCACTGCCGGCAACAAGCGTGGGAGTTGCGGCAACAAGCCGATGGCACTTGGGAACGATCTATTCCCGACGTCGCCGACACGTCCCGATCACCAGACCCGTCTACCGTGCGGCGATGGGCGGGACGCTTGCTGCATGTGGGAACTCTGCTGGTGACCAAGCTCTGGCAGGCCACCGGCTGGAGCGTCTCGATTGCACCCACCATCCTTGCCTGGGATTGGACCGCGATCCGCCGTATTCTGCTGTTGGAGGCGAGCAGTCCGTGAGCCGCAAGGAACTGGATGAACTCAAACAGCAGATTCCCTTACGCGACTACCTGGAAGCACACGATTGGCGGCCAGTTCGACGACTCAGCCGCGGTCGCTGGATGGGGCTGTGCCCGCTGCACGACGATCACCAGCCCAGTTTCCTGATGGACCCCAGCAAGAACTTGTTCTACTGCTACGGCTGTGGCCGCGGCGGCGATGTCATCCGCTTTGCTGAGGTCTATCACCAGGTGCCGTTTCCGCAGGCCTTGGCGTTGCTGCGCCAATGGCGTGGCGTGCCGCCTTTACTGCAGGAAGCCGCGAGTTTCTATCGCATGCAGCTACACCGTCACGGCGAGGCGGTTGCGTATTTGCAGCAGCGCGGACTCCGCTCGCCGGAACTGATCGAGCACATGCGCATCGGTTACGCTCCTGGCGGTTGCCTGCGCGGTTGGCTGACGCGGTTGGGCTATCCACTCCCAGTTCTGCGTCAAGCCGGTTTGGTTACCGCCAGCGGACACGACACCTACCTGCATCGCATCGTCTTTCCGCTGGAAGGCAATCTCTATGGCCGCAGTCTCTCGTCTGAGGCGCCGCCGCACCGGTTTTTGCCAGGGGCCAAGGGCGGACTGTATTTGTGGGAGCAAGTCCGGCAATGCCCGGAAGTGATTCTAGTCGAGGGCTTGTTCGACTATGCCGTGTTGTGGCAGGCCGGTTTTCACAACGTCACCTGCGCGATGGGAAACCATCTCAATTCACACCAGTTTCGGCAACTGTGCGACGGCCGCGCGCGCACCGTCTTTGTCGCCTTTGACGCCGACAGCAACGGCAGTGGGCAGCAAGCGGCGCAACGCCTGGCAGGCCGGCTCCGCGAGCAAGGCTTAAACGCTCGCAGGCTTGGTTTACCCGATGGGCACGACCCGAACAGCTTCTTCGTCCATGGCGGCGATGCGCAGCAGTTCCAGTGCCTGTTGGAGGAGGCGCACGCATGATCTTCCAGGTGATCCATGCGCAGGACGCCGGTAACACGCGATGCCCATTTCACATCGTCGAGTCTGCCTTGGGCCGCGAAGTGGGATGGATCAATCGTTTCCTGGACCGCGAATGGGCGCGCCGCTTGGCGGAAACCACTTTGCGCGCCTACGCTATGGACCTACTGCACTTCGTGCGCTGGTGGGGCAGCGTGAACCATACGGATGCCATCACCGAGGGCGCGCTCAGAGAATCGGTTCTGCCTGACTACCTCCGATTCCAAGCCGGCCTTCACCCTCAGCCCGCGGCCGCCACCATCAACCGCCGTGTGGGCGTGGTGGATCGCGCCTTGCGCGCCGAGTTCCCCGATTCCGCCAGTCCCTTCGTACCCGGCTTTCACTATCTATATTGGCGGCGTTCGCCGCTGTGTTTCAGCCGTCCGAGTCTGGCGCTAACCCGGATGCGTGTGAAACAACCCAAACGTATTGTAGTGCCCCTGTCGGTTGATGAGGTGGCCCGCTTCTGGTCCACCTTCCGCACCTCACGCGACTTGGCCATCGTGGGTCTGATGCTGTTGCAAGGACTTCGCTTGAAAGAAGTCATTGCCTTGAACTGCGATGACTTCATACGGGCGGAGGCGCAGATACGGGTGCGGGGCAAGGGCAATAAGCCTCGCTCTCTCCCGTTAGCTTCTGAGACGGCCCTGTTACTGGACCACTATCTCCGGCTGGAACGGCCCAAGGACTGTGGCCAGCCGCTGTTAGTCTCCCTGAAAGGACCGGCCCGCGGCGCACGCATGACACCCGCCGGCATGCGTTCCCTGTTTCGCTATCACCGTCGCACCAGCGAGACTGCCCTAGCCAATCCTCACCGCTTCCGGCACACATTCGCCTCAGATATGGTGCGCGCTGGCATCAGCTTGCCTGCCCTCATGCACCTGATGGGCCACGCGCACATATCCACCACCATGGTCTACGTGCAGATCTCTCCCCGCGATGTCTTTGAACAGTACGCCCGCGCGGTGGCACAACAGATCCGGCCGTCCCTCCCCATATCAATATGAATCGCCTTCCTCCCCTCCAGCATTCGTTGACTGCCCTATTCCAGCGCGCCGCCCAATCGCTCACCACTTCCCTCAACCACGACGCATTTCGCTTCTACAACGGAACCATCCGCAATTTTCTGAATTTCCTCGGCGCCCAATATCCGCAGGTGCAGTCCCTCAAGCAATTGCGTCGCGATCCGCATATCCTGGCCTGGTTCGCTTTCCTACGCTCCCATCGGCCCCCTTTGGCCACCATCACTTATACCCCCCACCTCGTCCATCTCCGTTGCATGTTGGAGGAACAAGCCTGGACCGAAGACCTCCCCGCGCTGGCGCACTTAATCCTCCGCCAAGACACACCCCGCCGCGACCATTATCTCCCCCGACCACTTACCGCCGACCAGGACCGATTAATCCACCAGGAACTGTTACGGCGCGATGATCGCGACAGTAACGCCTTCCTGCTGCTCCGCCACACTGGCATGCGGATCGGCGAGTGCGCCGACCTATCCTTCGATTGTCTCCGTTTGGTCGGCCCACAGGAATGGGCCATCCATGTGCCCCTCGGCAAGTTGAAAACCGAGCGCATGGTCCCAGTGGATTCCTTCGTTGCTCGGCTGGTGGAGCGCCTACGCCTCTTGCGCTCCCAGGATCCCTCGCCGGCTGACGGCTTTCTCTTGGCCCGCCCCACTGGCCGCAACGCCCTCCTCCATAGACTGCGCGCTGTCTGGCGAGAAATCGTCGCGGCCGTTGGTATCACGACACGGATTGTCCCCCACCAGTTACGACATACCTTTGGCACAGAGATGCTCCGTGCCGGAGTCAGCTTACCTGCTGTCATGAAGCTGCTCGGACACCTAAAACCCGACATGACCCTCCACTATGTGGAAGTCACCCTTCTAGACTTACAGCGCGAGTTCCATATGGCTCGCTCGCAGCCCCGCCATCTGGTGCCCACCTCACGGCTGCCTTCCTCACTCACTTCTCCCCAAGCCAATCTCGCCAGCCTGCTGGATTCCCTGCATGTCGCTCAGCACGTTGTGGAGATGTTCCGCCGTACGCTTCCCCAAGGCCCAGAGCGTCGTCTCCTCGGCCGCATCGCAAATCGGCTCTCCAAGATCGCTGCAGAAACCCGAAAACTCAGGCAAGAATAGAAGTCGGCAGAGATTGGCCAGTTAACCCTCGATATCGGTAGCGGTCTGGCCGCGTGCGCGGATTTAGTGATATGAGCCGCGGCCACAACTATCACCGGAAGACCGGCTGCTCTTCCATCAGGAGCACAGCCGGCCGCTGATGAAAGGGCTCCATGCGTGGAATGGAGGCGCAGTTGGCGTGCGGAGGGGCTGAAGGGAAGTCCGGCGGAGCGGATGCCCAGGAATTACCGCGAGACGCTGGCGCGGATCGTGGATGCCCGGGAATTACCGCGAGACGCTGGCGCGGATCGCCACTCCGGCCGCCGCGTAATATGATGAACTCTGCCTGGCCGGAAAGGATCGATGGCGGCCATAGTTGGATGAAATTCTGAAATGCCCATAAACGGACCTCCACTGAACCGAAGTCCGCAGACGTTGTTGGCCACGCGCACGACAATGCTCGCGTAACGCGTTCCTGCGCAGCCAGACGCGGGCGTGTCCCGCGCGGCGGTTCGGGCGAACTGCCGCTGAGCTCCGTTGTCGGCAGTCGCGTCGGCGATGGCTGGATCGACGAGGGGCGAGCTACGCGAGCCAAAACAACCCCTCGGCGCACTCGCTCGATCCACGCCGGCGGAAATTCGGCGAGCGCCGCGGCCAGGTACGCCCGCGAGGCGGCGTGCTTGCTGGAGGGCTCGCCGCTCTAGCACGAGCATTCCGGTCATTTGGTACCACTCCAAGGCCTACAGCTCAACGGTACCCAGCCAGTACTGTCTAACCCTCTCATGATCTTCCCCAGTGAGGCTGGTGACTGTATTCTGAATTCACGCGGTGTAGACCGGCAGACTTGTCTGTCCGGTGGTGCTCACGGGGATTATTTAGTTGCCTCGATGAGTACGACGAGGGGTCCGAATATGGGCGGCGCCAGGCAGTACGTTAGCATACCGGGTAACAAGATGCACGAGTTACCGCCTCTGCTGGCGCGCACCGGTTCCCAATCGCCCCAGGTGGATATGGCCTCGGCTATCGTGGAGGCTGGCGAGATGCTCCCGGAAGTCGACGTGGAGGAATCCCTGCTCGAGCGTCGCAAGTTCTACCTGGCTCTGACCCTGGCCGAACAGTACCGCGGATTGCTCGCCCACTGGCGATGGGGCGAGTCCATCGTGGAATGGATACGGCAATGCGAGATCACCTTCCAGTCCCAAGCTGTTCTGCGCGGCCTACTGCACCCGGATGTGTGGCCGCACGCAGCCCGCAGCAGTTTCGTCACGCTGCTGTCGGATAAGCACGTATCCACTCCCGGCGTGGCGCTGGAGAAGGCCGTGGGCTTGCGATTGACCTTCCGCCAGCCTCCCCCCATCGACTGCTGCTCCAGCGAATTCCTGTTCTGCTTGAACTCCTCGATCGCCGGCTCTGCTTATCGTGCATGGTCGCGCATGGGCGCTGGTGTGCCCGCGCTGCTGCCTCCTGACCGCTTCCATTTCGACGTGCTCTACCTGGACTGATCCACGTAGGCGGAAATTCCGCGAGCGCTTCGGCGTGCGCGCCCGCGAGGCGGCGTGCTGCTTGCGTGAAGCGCTCGTGCGCTGCCAGACGAGGGCGCGTTCAGCGGCGGCAGGCGCCGCACGCGCTCGACACACGACGGCGGAGATTCGGCGCGCGCTTCGGGACGCCAGCGAGGCGGCGTGCTTGGTGCGCAAGGCGTTCGTGCGCAGCCAGACGAGGGCGCGTTCAGCGGCGGTCGGGCAGGCTGCTCGTGCGCGCCGTGTCGGCAGCCCCGCACGCGGTCGATCCACGCCGGCGGAAATCCCGCGAGCGCTTCGCGCGGCACGCCCGCGATGCGGCGTGCTGCTTGCGTAAGGCGTTCGTGCGCAGCCAGACGTCCTTGTGTGTCGCCCTGAGCACTGAATCAGGCGATTTCTGCGGCTAAAGATGAAGGAGGCTAAGTCTCTTAAGTCAAGAAATCCTGATTGTTCTCCGAAGTTGGTCAGTGTATTATAAGCGTCATGATCTTAAGTCGCGGACGCCGAGGGCGGGGAAGTGTACTCCTTTCCTTCTGTATAGCGACCGGCACGCTCTTGCCGGCACAGACGCTCACCACTCTGTTTAGTTTCGAGGGACCAACGGCAATGGCCCAGTAGGCTTGGTTCAGGCCACGACTGGAGTCCTTTATGGCGTGACCAACGGAGGAGGCACGTCGATCAGCGGTGGTGTATGTGGTTCGAGCGGTTGTGGCACAATCTTCAAGACGACATTGTCCGGGACACTGACCACCCTTTATGACTTCAACGGTACTGACGGCCGTGAGCATCGAGGCTTGATTCAGGCGCCGAACGGAGATTTTTATGGGGTCGCGAACTCTGGTGGAAGCTCCGGCCAGGGGATGATCTTCAAGATGCCGGCCGCCGGCACTCTTGCCACGCTCGCCAGCTTCGATGGGACCAACGGCTCCTACCCGGTGGGAATCCCGGTTCAGGCCACGAACGGCGACTTCTACGGCGCCATGCTGTCGGGAGGGGCCAATTCCTGCTTGTGAGCTATGTCTGCGGTGCCGTTTTCAAGATGACTCCGGCCGGCACGCTGACGGCTCTGCAGAGCTTCGCTGGGGCTAACGGGTTCCAGCCGTTGGCTGGCCTTATTCAAGCCACGGATGGGAACTTCTACGGGACCACCGAACTGGGCGGCGCCACCAGTACGCAAGCTCCTGATGGCGCCGGAACGGTCTTCAAGATCACTCCGGCCGGCAAATTGAGCACACTATATAGCTTTTGCGGTCAACCCAATTGCGCCGATGGCATGTTTCCCGGCGCGGCGCTGGTGCAAGGTGCTATCCGTCGGGTTGGGCCCGTTCGTCAAAACGCTTCCCGGTTCAGGCAAGGTGGGTGTGGCAGTCAAAATCTTGGGAACGAAACTGACCCGAGCTTCGGAAGCGGAAATTACGACCACTGTGCCAGCCGGCGCGACCACCGGCACGGTAGAGGTGGTGACGCCCAGCGGCACGCTTTCGAGCAACGTGCCCTACCGAGTGCTGCCATAGTGTCCGGCGGACAACGGCATTAAGAAACCTTATCGGCCTCTATTTGGCTCCGGAATCGGTGGCCGGGCTGAGCCTCAATTCGGCACCGTGTTCCCGCAGGTACGAACGCGGGCGGCCTCAACTGGTTTTCAAACGGTGGTGCAAACGCACCGCATCCACTACTTCATGAATCGCACCGCGAACCTCCGCAGGCGCTTCCAAATTCATGTTGTGGCCGCTATGAACAATAACTTGTTCGCCATCTGAGGAAAGCAGAACAAGCTTTGCCTGGCCCTCTTTGCGCTCCTTCTCCAACTGTGCGGCTGGTATGTCGGAATCTCCATCTTTGTATCCTCCCTCCGCTCGGCTCAATACAATCAATGGAATCGTCCCCAATACTCCCGCCTGCGAGCTAGCCAGCCATTTCGCAAAATATTCGTCCGACCACTGCGTTTCGCTGTTCTCGGCATCATAAACCCCGGGCAAGCGTTGGGCCCAGCGATGCATGGCCTGCGCCTCGGCAGGGAGAACGTGATACGCCGGATCGAGGTTCTTCAGTTCCTCCGGCACATCTTCCGCGCGCACGGTTGGTTTGTCCGCATCGCTGATCTCCTCGTGCGGTGGAGGAATCGCGGTACCCTTCGCGCCATCGCCCAGCCGGATGGTTTTCCCGCCGCCAATACCCACGCGCAGCCCTTCATGCGCCGCATCCACCAGCACCATGCCAACCACCGAGTCCGGGTAGACCTTGGCAAAGTTTCGCACCACTGGTCCGCCGTAGGAATGACCGACAAGAATGAAAGGCCCACGCTCCCCCAACTTCGTCAAAGCATCGTGCAGTTCCAGGTTCAATTGGGCAAACGTGCGCGGCTTCGGCCCGGTATCGCTCCACGCATAACCGCCGCGGTCGTAGGTACAGATGCGCGTAAAGAGCGAAACGCGCGTTTGCACGAGAGTCCAGTCTCCGGAGAAATCGCCCAAACCGCTTTCGACGACCACGGTAGGGGCGCCATGACCCGTGCAATACACATGCAGTTTATGGCCGCCCAGATCGACCAGTTTTCCGGGCGGTGCGGGCGAAGCCGCAAACGCGCCGATCGCGTCAACGACGATGAAGAGCGGAATGATGCGAAGCATGGTGGTCTTGAAGCTGTAGACGAACAGCCCGGCCTTCGGGTAGGCAAGATTGCATATCAGTTGAATGTCGGACTGAACGAACGATTACGACGGCATTGTTCGTCAATATCGGCCTTTATTGCGCATGCCCGGGATTGAGGTACGTCACTCGGGGCTGGGTCAAGAGACTGCTTCCCAGCGATAGCGCGGGGCACGGAGATGGTTCTGTACAGCTTTACGGGAGGGTTAGGATTCCGGCGAAGCTGAACACTCATTCCGAAGGGAAGCCGAACGGCATTCCGGGATGAACCCGAACACCGTCGGAGCGTAGCGACGCTGGCACCCTCGACTATGCAAAAAGTGTTCGGCTTCGTCAAGGAGCGCCTGTCGGGAGCGAAGCGGAGGAAGAGCGCCGCTAGCGGAGGAAGGGTGGGGGGAAAGGGGCGGCAGCCCTTGTCCCCGCCTCAGCACCTCAGCGGCCCGTCCCGGTTCGCCGACAATCCAGTGCCAATGAACTCCCGCCGAGCCTGGCATTAATGCTAAACTTCACCGGAGGGGAAGCATCACGTGAGGCGATTAGTATTGTTTTTGATGGCATTCGCGCTAAGCTTTATCTCCATGCTGGCGCAGGACGCAACGCCGGATACGACCCTTACCATCACTCTGACCGGAACCCTGAGCCTAATCTCTGGGCCGGACTGCGCTAGCGTGAATGGCGAACCGATTTCTGTTACGGTCATGATCAGTGAGTCGGACACGCCCATTCATTCGACGTCCGATTCCGCTACATACGACCTTCCGGCGGGTGCATTCGCCGCCACAGTGGGTGCTATCACCTTCACCAACAGAGGCGACTGGACGATGAGCGTCGTCTTGGGGGATTTTCACGACACATTGGTGTTCAACGGACCGAGTCCCAGCGTCCTAGGCATTATGAACACCACTATCACGCTCCAGGGAGGCAGTTGGACCAGTGCGGTATTGCTGCATCCGGAACCCTTCAGTCCGAGTCCGCAGATACCGCGATCCGATAGCAAGCTGCGATACAAGCAGAAGGTCAGCACTTGTTGCAGCCGCTGCACCACGGTCTTAGGGATAACCGGCAGCATCTCGAACGACGCAGCTACCAGTGAGCTGCCCACGGACTACAGTTCCGATTCGATAGACGGAAATCCCCTTTAGGCGGCCTTCTTCGCTAACGCGACAAACCATGAGCGCACAGTATCCTTCGGCACGTGGAGTTCTCCAACTCTACCTTGCCGCTCGTGGGGCGTAGCATCATACGGGAGGTTCTCCGCGCGGCTTTCCGTCTGCGCCTCCAAACTGATCCTCCAGGCGGCGCAGGCGTCTGGCGATGGCTTTCACGGGAGCCTCGCATTGGTAGCCGGGCCGGGGCTCAATTCGGCAGAGTGTTCCCGCAGGTACTGCTCCGTTTCCACGGCATTCAGGCCCACCGGGATCTCGCACAGGTTCACGAGGCCAAGACCGTGAGTGGGCAGAAGCCCGCCTTCATCGAGGATGTGGATGCACGTCTCGCGAGCCAGTCCGCCATCCGCGACAAATGGCCGCCCCTCGCGCACATTTGGCCCACGTCGCGCTCAACAACCCAGGCCACGGGTCTTGTAGCACGGCGCTTTCGCACATCGTCTTCAGGCGCCGCGCGGCGGCTGAACAGCGGCGCGGATACTACATGTGACAGTATGCGAGACTCTGACCCCAAAACGGCGGTTGGTGGTTCACGAGCGCGACCGAGCATGGGCGGCCCGAGCGGCCCCGCCCCGCACGCGCTCGATCCACGCCGGCGGAACCTCTGCGAGCGCTGCGGCGGGCAAGCCCGCGGAGGCGGCGCGCTGCTTGCGAAGGGCGTTCGTGCGCGGCCTGACGAGGGCGCGTTCAGCGGCGGTTATGACGCTGCCGCCGGGCGCACAGAGGGCCGATTCCGGTCCTCCTGGAAATTTACTTACGCCGCCATAGCCATCCGAAAATAACAGCTAGCAGAACAAGAGCCAGCAGAACAGCCAGCAGCCAAAGTAAGTGTGCGGGTCTCACGCAGGGATTATAACTCGTCGCACTCCCCTCAGAACCCAAAAACCACGGATCGCCAAAAACTCGTTTTTGAGCATTTCGGCGCTGTTACACGAACCAAAACTTGCCCGCCCGCGCCCGATCCACGTCTGGCGGAAATTCTGCGAGCGCTCCGGCCTGCACGCCCGCCAGGCGCCGTGCTGTTTGCGTAAGGCGTTCCTGCGCAGCCACACGAGGGCGCGCGTTCCGCGGCGGTTCGGGCAAGCGCCGGTGCGCTCCGCGTCGGCGAGCTACGGCAAGAGCGTTCGCCCGCCCGCGCTTGATCCACGCCGGGCGGAAATTCGGCGAGCGCTTCGGTGGCACGCCCGCGAGGCGGCGTGCGGCTTTCGCAAGGCGTTCCTACGTAGCACGAGGGACGGTTTTTCGGCAGTTCGGGCAAGCTGCCGTGTCCGCGTCGGCAGTCGCCGCGGCGATGGCTTAGTTGAAAGTGTTTCGGGCCGCGCATGCACGCACACCCGTAGAAGGTCAAGCCCGACTGGGTAACCCGCCGCCCGTGCCCGGCGCGATGCAGCGCGCATAGCGCATGGAAACCAGCGAGCAAACGTGGTATTTTTAAGATGTTCAGACCTGTTTATGATGTTGTTTCTGGTGCCGTCCGCGCACCAGATGCAGCTGCTGGCCAATTTGCCATAACTGGCTGCGACGTGACTTGAGCAAGGAGAGAGCTCTTGGAGTCTGAGCGCTGGAGCCGAGTTAAGCGCCTGTATCACGCGGCCCTGGAGCGTGAACCGGAGGAGCAGATCACCTTCCTGGAGCAGGCCTGCGCCGGAGACGAGGACCTAAAGAGGGAAGTGCAATCCCGGCTGACTCGGGATGACGCGGGTGACAGCCTCCTTGAAGCGCCGACCCTTCGGGCGGTAGAAATGGCGCCGGCCGAGGATCGGGTGGAACCCAACTCCGACATGATCGGCAAGACGATCTCTCACTACCACATCGTGACGGAGCTGGGCGGGGGAGGCATGGGTGTGGTCTTTAAGGCCGAAGATACGCGGCTGGGCCGGCCCGTCGCGCTGAAGTTTCTGCGAGAGGGGGGGCTTGGGCCGGGCTCAGGGCGACGGGAAGGGTCGCCCCAGCGCCAGGCGCAGGCCATCGAACGTTTCAGGCGAGAGGCGCGTGCGGCCTCGGCGCTGAACCATCCCAACATCTGCACCGTGCATGATGTGGGGCAGTACAAAGGTGAGCCATTCATCGTCATGGAGTTCCTCGAAGGCCGAACTCTCAAACCCATGATCGAGGAAGGGCCTCTGAAGATCCAGGATCTCCTGGACCTGGCGATTCAGATTGCCGACGCGCTGGCTGCCGCTCACGCCAAAGGCATCGTCCACCGGGACATCAAGCCCGCGAATATTTTTGTTACGAGGCCGACCGACGGAAACTTTGAGCAAGTGAAAATCCTCGACTTTGGCTTGGCAAAGCCTTTTTCGCTGGCACCGCAAAAGCCGCTTGAGGATATACAGGCACGCGCCCACGGCTCTCCGGCCGCGGGGAACGGTGCGACGAAAACCGCCACTGCCATGGACGCTGCCCTGACCGGTGCGGGGGTGGCCCTCGGAACGGTGGCCTACATGTCCCCGGAACAAGCGTGTGGGGAGGAGCTCGATCCGCGCACCGACCTGTTCAGTTTTGGAGTGGTGCTCTACGAGATGGCATCCGGCCAGCATCCCTTCAGTGGCGGCACTGCCGCGGTGATGCTGCACCAGATCCTGGCGGAAGCACCCGCACCGCTATTGCAGTTGAATCCGCAGGTGCCGGCCGAGTTGGAGCGCATCGTGAACAAGGCGCTGGAAAAGGACCGCGACCTGCGATACCAGTCCGCAGCCGAACTTCGAGCCGATCTGAAGCGCCTTAAGCGCGACAGCAGTTCACCGCGCACGCTGGGCGCGGGCTATGCCGCGACGGGGCAGGCCCTGCCCGACTTGGCGGGCTCCCGAAGACGCGTTGCTGTCCAGATGGTGTCCGCACTCGGGCGGCATTGGCGGGTTGCCGTGGCCGGGGCGGCGGTGGTTGCCCTTTCCTTCTTTGCCTCCATGGAACTTCGCCCTTTGCCGGCGCCCAAAGTGACGGGATATAGGCAAATCACTAATGACGGCGTCATGAAGGGCCTCGCCGGCACCGACGGTGTGCGCCTGTACTTCACGGAAAGCTCAGGACCGGGACATTGGATCGCGCAGATGGCCATTAGCGGTGGAGAAGCGGCGCGCATTCCCATGCCTTCTCCGTTTTTTCGTCTCCTTGATATATCGCCAGACGGTTCGAGTCTGCTGGCCGCCGAAATCGTCACCTACGGGGAAGGCCCGCTATGGACCGTGCCTATTCTGGGCGGTTCCCCGTATCGGCTGGGCAACCTGGCCGCCTCGTCGGCGGCGTGGTCGCCAGATGCCCAGCGCATTGCCTACACAAAACAGGGTGACTTGTTTGTAGCTCAGAAGGATGGCAGCGGGCCGCGTAGGCTGGCGAGCGTTCGGAACGCAGTTCTAAGGCCTGCCTGGTCGCCGGACGGCCGGCGGATCCGCTTTACCGTGGCCGATGACCAAAAGAACCTGGCGGCTCTGTGGGAAGTATCGACCGAGGGAGTGAACGCGCACCCGTTGTTTTCGGAAAGCACCCAGTCCAACGAATGTTGCGGCAAATGGACCCCGGATGGAAAGTACTTCATTTTTGCCTCACACGGGCAGATCTGGGTTTTGACGGAACGGCGTGGGCTGAGAGGGCGTGCCAGCCCGAGCCCAATACAGTTAACAAGCGGCGCCATTCCGTTCGTCGAGGCGTTGCCCTCGAAGGACGGAAAGAGCTTGTTCGCCGTGGGAGTCGCGCCACGCGGAGAGGCTGTGCGGTACGACGTCAGAAGTCGGCAATTTGTCACTGTCCTGCCTGGAATCTCGGCGGAGTTTGTGGCGTTTTCCAACGACGGCAAGTGGGTGGCGTATATGACCTTCCCCGACGGCGCCCTGTGGAGGAGCAAGGCAGACGGGAGCGGCCGCATGCAACTTACGCAATCATCCGCTACTTTCGCGCTGCTTCCGCGTTGGTCGCCAGACGGGTCTGAACTGCTCTACGCCGTTGCAGCGCTCGGACAGCCATCGCGAGTCTATCGTATTCCGGCGACCGGCGGACAGCCGCAACTCTTGCTGCCCGATCTGAATCAGGCGAACACGGATCCGAACTGGTCTCCGGACGGTAAGAGGATCTGCTTCGGAGGGCCCTCGGGTGTCGTGGGCCGCCTGCCAACCCCAAATATTCACATGCTGGACCTGGAAACACACAAGGTCACGGATGTCCCGGACTCGAACGGATATTTCTCTCCACGTTGGTCGCCCGATGGACGGTACCTGGCGGCTTTGAGCCTCGACTCTTCACGTCTGGCGCTCTTCGACTACGCAACCGGGAAGTGGGAGGAACTGGCGAAGGGAAATTTTTTCGCTTTCCCGTGCTGGTCGCGCGATCACCGTCACGTCTACTACATCCAAGGGACGGTTAATCCAGCAGTGATGCGCGTGCGCGTCACAGACCGGAAGACGGAGCAGGTCGCGGATCTCAAAGACGTTCGCTTGACAGGCTTCTACAGCCTGTCCCTCTCGCTTACCCCGGATGACCAGCCGATCCTGACGCGTGACAACGGCTCACAGGAAATCTTTGCACTCAATTGGCAGGCGCCGTAAGCCGACTCGAACGGACCCTCGGGAGGGCCGATCTCAGCGAAACGATTACGCGAGCCAACTGCGCCGCCGCCCACGCGCTCGCCCCACCCCGGCGGAAACTCTGCGAGCGCTTACGCCAGGTTCGGCGTTGGCCGCATCGACCAACGGCGCTCTACCGCAGGCAGAACTGCCGCGCCGCACGCGCTCGATCCGCGCCGGCGGAAACTCCGCGAGCGCTTCGGGCATGCAGTAGAGTATAGTGCATGCACCAATTCCCTCAGTTCGATTTGCTTGGGCAAGTGGCGCTCGTAACGGGCGCCGCGCGCGGTCTGGGTCGCGCCATTTCGCTGGCCCTCGCGCACGCTGGCGCGGATGTAGCGTTGGGTTTGCGCGACGTGCATGCCCATGGCGGTCTACCGCAGGAGATCGAAGCCCTGGGGCGGCGCGCTTTGGCGCTACAGATGGACGTCACCAGCCTCGACCAGATCCGGCGCGCCGTGGACGAAGCCGCCGCGCATTTCGGCCGGCTCGATATTCTGGTGAACAACGCCGGAATCGCGCCCGGAAATCCAGCCGAAGATGTGCGCGAGGATGACTTCGATCTGACAGTGCGTGTGAACCTGAAGGGGACGTTCTTTGCCAGTCAGGCCGCGGCGCGCGTCATGATCAGGCAGAACGGTGGGCGAATCATCAACATGGGATCGCAGGCGGGCTTTGCCGCGCTGCCGACCGAGTCGGTATACTGCATGACCAAGGCCGCCATTGCGCATCTGACCAAATGCCTGGCCATCGAATGGGGCAAATACAACATCACCGTGAACGCCGTGGCGCCTACGTTCATCTTCACGCCGGGCACCGAGGAGGCGCTGGCCGACCCAGCCTTCCGCGCTGACGTTGTGGAGCGGATCGCCGCGCTGCATCGCATCGGCGAGCCGATAGAGGTCGCCGGCGCGGTCGTGTTCCTGGCCTCCCCGGCCGCGTCGCTGATCACCGGCCACACCATGCTCATTGACGGCGGGTGGACGGCCCGGTAGGCGTGGTATTAATCTCCAAGGCCGTGGCACTTTCGCGGTGCTGTGGACGCGCGTCAGGTGCACGAAGCCTCGGCATGACAGCCAGAACTCGCCGCGCCCGATCAACGCCGGCGGCAATTCCGCGAGCGCTTCGGCCGGCACGCCCGCGAGGCGGCGCGCTTGTTGAGCGCCGGCCAGACGCCTTCGCGTTTCGCGGCGGTTCGGGCGAGCTGCCGGTGCGCTCCGTGTCGGCAGCCGCTTCGGCGATGGTTGGATCGACCAAGGGCGAGCTACGACAGGTAGAACTCGCCCGCCCCGCACGCGCCCGACCCACGCCGGCGGAGATTCTGCGAGCGCTTTCGCTGGCACGCCAGCGAGGCGGCGTGCTGCTTGCGTCGGGCGTTCCTGCGCAGCCAGACGAGGGCGTAGGGCGCGCTGCGGCAGCCAGCTCGCCGCCCGCACTCGCCCCACGCCGCCGGGAATTCTGCGAGCGCTTCGGCCGGCACGCCCGCGAGGCTGCGGGCTGCTTGCGTGGCGTTCGTGCGCAGCCAGACGAGGGACGCGTTCAGCGGCGGCCCGGGCAAGCTACGTCTCGGCAGCCGCTTCGGGCGATGGCCGGATCGCCATGGGCGAGCTACGGCGGCCAGAACTGCCTACCCCGCACGCGCTCGCCCCACGCCGGCGGAAATACTGCGAGCGCTTCGGCCGGCACGCCCGCGAAGCGGCGTGCTGCTTGCGTAAGGCGTTCCTGCGCAGCCAAACGAGGGGCGCGTTGCGCGGCGGTTGGGGCGGCGGTGCGATCCGTGCCGGCGGCGCTTCGGCGATGGCTGGATCGACCAAGGGCGAGCTACGGCAGCCAGACTCGCGTCGCCCCGCCCGCGCCCGATCCGCGCCGGCGGACATTCTGCGAGCGCTTCGGCACGCCCGCGAGGCGGCGGGCTGCTTGCGTAAGGCGCTCCTGCGCAGCCCGACCAGGGCGCTCCGCGGCGGTTCGGGCAACCTGGCGGTGCGCACGCGCTCGATCCACGCCGGCGGAAATTCTGCGAGCGCTTCGGGCGGCACGCCCGCGACGCGTCGGGCTGCTTGCGTAGGGCGTTCGTGCGCAGCCAGACGAGGGGCGCGTTCCGCGGCGCGAGACGAGGGCGCCGTTCCGCGGCAGTTCGGGCAAGCTGCCGGTGCATTCCGTGTCCACGATCGCTTCGGCGATAGCTGGGCGACCAATGGCGAGCTACGGCAGCCAGAACCCGCCGCACGCGCTCGATCCACGCCGGCGGAAACTGTGCAAGCGCTTCGGCTGGCACGCCCGCGAGGCGGCGTGCTACTTGCGTAAGGCGTTCGTGCGGGGCCGTCCTTCGCCCGCACGCCGTCCCGCACGGTCACAAGGTACGGAGGGATTCGTCAGAACCTTTCGTGCGCCGATGGAATGTCACTGCGACGAGTCGCGCTATCCGTCCGCAAGGGGGTTGAGCGCGCTGGGTGAGCGGCTGGTTCATGAAGAGGTTTACGGGGTTATGATAGTGCGCATGCGCTGTTCGCGCCTGATGCTCTGCTGGACCGTATTGTTGGTCTGGGCGGGCTCAGTTGCCGCACCAGACGACTTACCGCGCGAAGTATTGCTGCTCGCACGCTTCAAACAACGCATGCGCCAGATCCTGTCGCAAATGCCCAATTACACTTGCCTCGAAACCATCCAACGCTCGGCACAGGGCCGGCGGACCACAGTTTTCAGCCCCCTCGACACGGTGCTCATGGAGGTTTCCACCGTAGGAGATAAAGAACTCCTGGCCTGGCCCGGCGCGCGCCGGTTCGAAGAGGCGGACTTGACCTCGTTTACCAGCGGCGGGCTGATGGGCAGCGGCGTTTTTGCCGTGCTCGCCCGCACTGTCTTCGTGGCCGACGTCACCACAATCAAGTATCACGGGGACGAAGAAATCGCGGGACTCCCTGTGGCGCGTTACGATTTCGGTATCCCGGCGGCCTGGAGCGGATACGAACTCCGGGCCAACGGTGCCTCGGCAGTTGTGCGCTTAGAGGGCTCGTTCTGGATTGACCCTGCCCTTCTGGAGCTGGTGCGAATGGAAGCCCGAGCGGACGAGATACCCACTGCGCTAGGCATCGAACGAACCGTGACGGTCATCAATTACGCGCGGATGCGCATCGGCGAGTCCGCGGTGCTGCTGCCTCAGGACGCCACACTGGTTATGGCGCTGGCCGGGGGCGAGGCTCGCCGGAATGAGATCCGGTTCTCGCACTGCCACGCGTACCTTACCGAATCGTCTATTCGCTTCGATATGCCGGATGCGCCGGCGGCCGTCGCGGCGCCGCCACCGCGGCAGGTGGACTTGCCCGCGGGACTTACGGTGCCCATCGAGCTAGAGACCGCCATCGATTCCAACACCGCGCGTGTGGGGGATCTGCTTCGCGGGCACGTGGTGAGCGATGTACGCCGGAGAGGCAAGGCGGTTGTTATCCCCAAAGGCGCCATGGTGACCGGGCGCATTCGGGGGCTGGATCGGTGGCCCTCGCCGCGGCCCGCCATCGACCTGACCATTGAACTCGCGGAGCTGGAGTGGGAAAACTCGCGGGCGGCGTTCTATGCCGAACTGCTCCGGAAAGATTCCGAACTTGCGGAGAATTCGTCGCTCAGTATCCCGAGTATCGGAGGGGGAGCGATCACTGAAACCCCTTCTTCCGAACCCGCCACACAGCCGGTCACCGCCCTACAGATTCCAGGCACCGGCGTTCTGCACATGGCGGGCGCGCGGTTCCGCATCGCTGCTGGATTCCGGATGAACTGGCGTACCTTGGAACCAAATCAGGGGCTGAAGAAGTTGAAATAGTCAGGAATCCGACTAAATCCGACGCAGGACGGGGGGGTGAAAAAACGACGTTTTACGCGCCTGCGAACCAATACTTGCCTTCACGCACGCGCTCGATCCACGCCGGCGGAAATTCGGCGAACGCTTCGGCGGGCACGCCCGCGAGGCGGCGTGCTTCTTGCGTAAGGCGTGCATGCGCAGCCAGACGCGGGCCGTTCCGGCGGTTCGGCAAGCGGTAGTGGGCTACTTTGGTTTTCCACAGGCTTGACGGATCGCCCCGAAACGTGCAACGCTGGAGGCGTATGCGAAAGCCGTCAGGCAGAGAACCAGAAGATGAAGTCCAAGCCGGTTTCATGGCCGTACACAGATTGTTGGGCGACCTTCCGGATGAAGCGGAATCCGAACAGCCCGCTAGGTCCCTCCGGTCCCAAATCCTATCGGAGCTTGGGCGTGAAGGGGGCAAAATCGGGGGTAAGCGTCGCGCTGAAAGCATGACGCCAGAACAGCGCCGCCGTAGTGCCCGTAAAGCAGCTAAAGCACGTTGGGCCAATCGCAAGGCGTCCTGATCGCCCCCTAACTTTTTTGCAGAATCCTTTTCAAAAGTCTTGACAATGCGTGAGCCGTCTGGCATACTATAAGTATGAACAGGCTCACTTCTGAACAGCGTGCCGCAGTGATTAGCTGCCTGATTGAAGGCAACTCCGTCCGCTCTACCGTTCGCATAACCGGCGTAGCCAAAAAGACCGTCATGCGGCTGGTGTTTGAAGTCGGCTCGTTCTGCGCCGACTATCAGAATCGGCTCTTTCAGAATCTCAAGTGCGAACGGATGCAGGTTGATGAATGCTGGTCGTTCTGTTATGCGAAGCAAAAGAACGTCACGGCGGATATCGCTGAGAAGGTACCGGGCGCGGGCGATGCATGGCTCTGGGCTGCGATTGATGCCGATACCAAACTGGTGCCGTGCTGGCTGATTGGCAAACGTGACCCGGCAAGCGCCCGTGACTTCATCGAAGACCTTGCTAGCCGTCTGTCGAATCGCATCCAACTTACCAGCGACGGCCTGAAGATGTACGTCAAGGCGGTTGATAAGGCGTTTGCGGGCGATATCGACTATGCGCAACTGGTGAAGATCTACGGCCTGCCAGAAGAGCCTGAGAAGCGGTATAGCCCAGCGGTTTGCATCGGTTGCGAAAGTCACGCTATTATCGGCAACCCTGATCCAGAGCACATCAACACTAGCTATATCGAGAGACACAATCTCAGCGTGCGGATGACTGCACGCCGATTTACTAGACTGACTAACGCCTTCTCTAAGAAGATCGAGAATCATATCGCGTCCGTTGCCTTGACTTACTTCGCATACAACTTCATCAAGATTCATCGGACTCTCCGCACGACTCCTGCGATGGCCGCTGGCGTGACCGATCGCTTGTGGGAAGTGAGTGACCTTGTGGCCGCCTGGCAAGAAAGCGAGAGGAAGGCAGCATAACTGAATGGAGACTCCTCTTGTACTCTGCTATTAAGAGACTATGCCACTTTATAGCACAAAAGAGTATTAGCGCTAAAACCGTAAGCATCATTGCCCTGCGTTCCCCTCTCCTCTGTCGAAGCATATACTCTACATTATTCTTGGCCATCTGGTTTTGGATTGCTATAAGATGTTGGAGTTTTTCGGCATTCTGGACTTGGTCTTCATACGGATTCGGCGTGGTAGTAGTAGTCGGAGTGGTGTTTGAATTAAGAGTGGCCATAGAGACAGAAGACAGGCTGCATCTGGTCCTCGGCATCGTCTCAGCTTCAATAGTCTCCATAGGATTGGCTGGCGAATTATTTTGCACGGTTCGCGCTAACCAATTGAACGATACATTTATTGTGGAACTTGAAAGCGACCTAGCGCGTTCTAGAAGATCGGCGGGTGACATTGGGGTAATCGCGGCCAAGGCCCGCAGGGACGCCAAAGCAGCATCAGATGAAGTCAGCAGTGCAAAACATGAATCTACTAAGGCTAAGGATGCGGCAGGCGAAGCTGAAAGGGTGGCGACTACCGCCATGCGAAAGGCGGACGTTTTCGAGAAGAGAATAACTGCTGATGAACGAAGAATGGACCAAGCAACGGCACAGTTAGCAGAAGCTATGCGTCGGGCTACTACAGCGGAGGAACAAGCGCTAGGTATCATTGCCCAAATGGCAGACCGGCATTTAACGCCAGAGCAACAACGCTTCATCGCAGAAGCGCTAGTGCCCTTTGCTGGACAACGGGCTAACATATTTGCGTACCACGACCGACAAGAAGAGCGTGATTTTGGCAACGAGGTTATACACTGTCTGGAGCGTACTCCTGGAGGGGCGCAGTGGATCTTGTCACTAACCCAAGGGAGCGAGTTAAGCCGAACAGTATTTGGGGTGCTTGTGGAGGTCGAGCCAAAAGCAGATGACGCTAGCCGCTCTGCCGCTAAAGCGCTGGTAGCTGTACTCAAGCATGAGCACGTAGTCGTGGACGGGCCAGCAGATCGCAAAAACTTCGGCCCCGTGACGGGGACGAGCGGAACGGCAGATCCAAATGCTTCAATATTAATCACCCTCGGCAAGCACCCGTGATGTTCCGTAACCACTATCGAGCAGGCGAATAGCGTTAGGCAGGCGCAAAACCAAAGTAGCCCACTACCCGGCAAGCTGCCGGTGCGCACCGTGTCGGCAGCCAGAACCTTCGCGCGCCCGCCCGATCCACGCCGGCGGAAATGCTGCAAGCGCTTCGGGCGGCACGCTCCCGAGGGCGGGCTGTTGTAGTTACGCGAATACGTTCAACTCCAGAAGTAGTACCACGACGGCACCATCCAGCGGTCGCAACTCTATTTGAAATCGTTCAGAGAACCGAAATTCGGCGCCTTGGGCACGCACGTATCGACATGCCGCAGGACGATGTTGTTTCCCTCGCCCACTGCTTCGCCGTCCAGAATGTACGGCCGGTATTGCTCCTTGGGCGTGTGGTTGGTCAGATTCCTCTGGATGAATTGCGCGCAACGGAAGCGCCCCACCTTGTCATCGGTCCACCACACCACGCGGACGCGAAACGGCCGCCCCAGCGTGGTGATGCCGGTAATCACGGAGTACGATTCATCCTTGCTGGTCGTGATGCTCTTGAATTCCTCCACCTTGAAAGTCAGCGCCCTGCCTTTCTCGCCTTTGGCCAGAAACTGGCAAGCCTCGGCATCGCAGGTCCGTTGCAAGCGATAAATGTTCAGGGTCACGGCATCGGTCCCCACGTTTTTGTATTCGACCGAGACCTTCCCGGCAACCGGCGTATACCTCCCCAGCCCGTTCTGCGTCGCGGCAAACACCAAGCTCGTGGGCAGATAGGTGACCTGGACGCAATCGCTCGCGCAGCGCTTCGGCTGCACCGCCTCCCAGCCGATTTCCACCTGGCCGGACGCGTCCATGTTGAGGACCCAAGCCTCGCCGGCCCTTAACTCCACGCCGTTCTTGATGGGGACATGCGCCACCGAACCGTAAGCCACGCATGCCATCCAGCCGGCCAGCATCAAAACGCGCATACGGGCCGATTATAACGCCCGCCTTAGAGCCAAAACACGTGCTAACCATGGCTATCCGTCGCGCGCACGGTTCGCGCGGCGGCGACATGCCGTCTAACGCTGCAACCAATGCCGTCTTACAGTGGCGCTGGTAAGAGCACTTTTTTCCAGGCTGACGCGTTTGGAACGCGATGTCCGAACTTCGACGAAAGGCGAGCTGCAGCAGGCAGATCTCGCCGGCGCTGGCATTCACTCAGCCAGACGGCCTGTTCCGCGGCGGTGCGGGCACGCCGCCGGCGCCGCTCCGTGTCGGCAGTCGCCTCGGCGATAGCGGGACCGACTGGGCGCGCTCTTCGCAAGTAGAACCCGCCGCGCACGCGCTCGACCTACGGCTGGCGGTAATTCTGCGAGCGCATCTAGCGGCACGCCCGCGAGGCGGCGGGCTGCTTGCGTAGGGCGTTCATGCCCAGCCAGGCGAGGGCGCGTTCCGCGGCGGTTCGGGGCAACCAACTACAGCAGGTAAAAACTGGCGCTCGCGCATCCGCCCGATCCACGCCGGAGGAAATTCCGCGAGCGCTTCGGCCGGCACGTCCGCGAGGCGGCGGGCTGCGTGCATAAGCGTTCCTGCACAGCTAGACGACGGCGCATTCATTTTTCCGCCGGCGCCACGGGAGGCGTCCTGACGCGAGGATTAAAGGGCAGGATTAAGGCGCGGAGCTCGCCTGCATCACGTTGGAGACTATTCGATGTCGATCGTCACGACGTTAGATGTCACGTCAAAGGAACATGTAGATGCCACGCCGGGGGTGGTCCCCGTCAGGTTGATGCTCAGGTTCAAAATCCCTCTTCCCGCCAGGCTCGACGGCAGCCATGCATTAATCTGATCCAACCCCGCATACTGCGGCGATGGTCCGGCAAAAAATACCTGTAGCGGCTGATTGTCGGCCGTCACCGTCAATCCCTGCGGAAAGGTCGAATATTCGGAAATGCCAGTCCCCCATAGCACCAGCGCGGAGGTCCCCAAGGTGACGTTCAGCGGAGCCGGAACGCAAGTCCCAACTCCTCCCGTACACTCCGCCACATCCGTAATCGTCTGCGTTCCATTCGGCAGGTTCGTCACGAACTGCGCCGCCGCCACGCCGGCGCCGGTTTCGTTGGCGGTGAAAAGTCCCGGTGCGGGAGCCGGAGTCGCGTTGACCATCGCCGTCTGCCCGCCGGTCGGCGTCGTGATCTGAATGCTGGTGGAATAAACGCTGCCCGATCCTCCATTGCACGGCGGGAAAACCACACCCGCTGGAACCTGCGCATTAATCTGCGTCGGGCTGACGTAAAACAGCGGCATCGGCCCCGAAAACAGGGGCTGATTCAAGATGTTGACAACGGTGAACTGCGCGCTGACACCGCCCAATTCAATCGGAAGGGGCAACGTCGCGGATGTAGCGCCCGTAGCGAAGTTGCCGCCGTAGATTGACACAATCGAACCCGCCGAGACCGGCGCCGTACCGCTCGCCGCCGAGAGCACCCCCGGCGTCGGGTTCGCCGTGCGCGGCCGCCCGTCCTGGACAAGTCCGAACTGCGCAGTCAAACCAGCCGCCGTCGCCATGAGTATGGCCGCGGCCCAAAGTGGCTTGGATGTTCTCATAGCCGAAACCGGGATTTCCATTTTGGCATCGCGTTTCATGATATCGTTATCTCCACCTTCTCATCGACGACTTCCAGGCCATTCAAGGAGTCCGTCCCAACCGGAGTCGTCCACGTTTGAGCAAAAGACACGATGGCGACAACCCAGCGCTCCAACGCAAAGGTCGATACCGAACGTATTCTCTTCATGCATTCCCCTGTAAACCGGCGAAAGGTTTCGACGCGGAAATCCTTTACTGGTTAGGCTGCGCCGGCAACGATTCCGGCCTCACAGAACCGCGGTGGCACGTCCAGCAAGTCACCGGGTCGGAACCAGCGAAGGAATCCCGGTTGATCGCGACCACCATGTTCCACATCTTGCCGGCGGTTTGTTTGGCCGGTTTACGCGCTCGATCCACGCCGACGGAAATTCTGCGAGCGCGCCGGGCGGTACTCCCGCGAGTCGGCGCGCTGCTTGCGTAAGGAGTTCGCGCACGGCCAGACGAGGGCGCGTTCCGCGGCGGTGTGGTCTGTTCACAACGGCGGCTTAAGCTACAGACCGACACCACGACCACAGTGGCGGCAGACAAACGCATAGATTTCCGAAAGGCCGTCGATTTGATTGAGACTTCCGCAGTGCGGGCATGTGGCCTCGGTTGATTC
>Ga0181521_10002275_pt1 | contig 23397 bp, 22 predicted proteins | sample PEATcosm2014_Bin_32_FD_119764 | JGI IMG/M metagenome (GOLD analysis project Ga0181521, IMG submission 119764) | Peatland microbial communities from MTU Mesocosm Facility, Houghton, MI, USA - PEATcosm2014_Bin02_60_metaG | ecosystem: Environmental > Terrestrial > Soil > Wetlands > Peat | place...
CACCCTGTCGGGCGCGCGCGTCTATCTCGCCATGGCACAGGACGGCGTTTTCTTCCGCCGCATGGCCGTCATCCATCCTAAGTGGCGCACGCCCGCCTTCAGCCTGATCGGCCAAGGCATCTGGGCCGCGGTGCTCACCGTGAGCGGACGTTACGACCAACTTTACACCTACGTCATCTTTGGTATGGTGCTGTCCTACACCCTGACCGTTATCGGCCTTTTTGTCTTACGCTGGAAACGGCCCGACGTTCCCCGCCCCTACCGCTGCACCGGATACCCGTGGCTGCCCGCGATCTACGTTCTGGTCGGCGTCGCCTGGACGCTCAACACCATCATCCAGCGGCCAACTGAAGCCTTCTGGGGTGCGACCATTGTGTTGATTGGGGTGCCGGGATATCTGTATTGGAAGCGCAGGAACCGCGCAACCAACGCCGAGTGAACCATGTTCGAGCAATACAACGATAACGCCCGCCGCGTGGTGTTCTTCGCACGTTACGAAGCTTTTTGAACCACAGGGTACACGGAGGATCACAGGGGGCGCTGGTAAAATCCGAAGTTAGCCATGCACACCTCCGCTATCCTTCTCGTCTCCTGCCCCGACCGCAAAGGGATTGTGGCCACGGTTGCCGACTTCGTCTATCGCCACAACGGCAACATCCTTTGTGCTGATGAGCACGGGGACGAGGAATCGAATCTCTTCCTCTTGCGGGTCGAGTTCGACCCGGCAGATTTCGCTTTTGACCTGGCCCAGTTTGCCGAGCGCTTTGCTCCCATCGCCCGCGACTTCCAGATGGACTGGCGGCTCGCCCACTCCGCCGACCGGCCCCGCATCGCCATCTTCGTCTCGAAGCAGGACCACTGCCTGCAGGACCTGCTCTACCGCCACCAGAGCGGGGAACTGCGCTGCGAAATCCCTCTGATCATTTCCAACCATCCCGATAACCAGCGGATCGCCGACTTTCACCGGGTCCCCTACTTCGTCGTACCGGTCACGAAAGAAAACAAGCGGGAAGCGGAACAGAAGCAAATCGCGCTGGTCCGCGAACACAAATGTAGTCTCGTCGTCCTCGCGCGCTACATGCAGGTGCTGTCGAAGGAGTTCATCGCAACCCTGGGCTCCGAGCACCTCATCAACATTCACCACTCTTTCCTGCCCGCGTTCGTCGGCGCCAAACCCTACCGCCAGGCGTTCCAGCGCGGGGTGAAGCTGATCGGCGCCACGGCGCACTACGTTACTCAAGTGCTCGATGATGGCCCCATCATCGAACAGGATGTCGTCCGCATCTACCACCGCGACACCGTCGACGACCTGGTCCAGAAGGGCCGCGATCTCGAGAAAGTCGTGCTCTCGCGCGCCGTCCGCTGGCACGCGGAAAACCGCATCCTGCTGTATGGAAACAAGACCGTGGTCTTCCAATAGCCCGACTGGGGGCGCTTAATCCCCGTAGAAACGCGGCTTTTGCGTCTCCTGGTACAGAGTAAGACGGGACCAGCCCCGTCTCTACAGGCGGGTGGTAGGGCAGCCACTTCCGTAACCAGGTAACCAATTGCGCTGCCCTTCCCTTTCGGCTTTACTAAAGGATGGTCCCATTTGAAAACATTACCGCGCGATCTCGAAGGAGATGACCTTGGTTGAGGACCCCAAATGGGAACTGGCGTTGCTGGCCACGGTCCAGAGCTTCTACCAGCGGCTGCTCAGCGACCAGCTTGGCGGGGAGATGCCCGCGCCCGCCGAACTCGCCCCCGACGTCATCAACCACGCTGACGACGTGCGCTCTACTCTCGATCAAATGCACCTCTGGATCCAGCTTCTCGATATGGCGATCACTCCCGCCATGCTGCGACTTGGGATGCAAGACCTTGATCCCGAGGTTGCCGAAGCGTTGCTGCGCTACTTCGCGCGCCACCGCGACGATTCCGCCGCCAATCGTGACAAAACCGATCTGGTCGCAACCTTTCTGTTTCGCCATCCGCGCGTGGCTGGCCAGTGGGAGCAGCGTGGCTACGGCCTCGATGGATCGATTCCTCTGTCTCCGTTTGAAATTGCACTGCTGGAAATCCTGTCCGAGTCCGACGTGCCGGTGCTGTCGGAAGCGGATGTGCAACTGCTGCGCGAATTCAGCCCCTTGCTCGACCAGGCGAATCGCTTCCAGGACTTCAGCGCGCTCATGGACTCCGGCATCATCCAGCGGGTTCGGGAGTTGAAAGCTGCGCTCGGCGAATCGATCTATCATCCCGGAGTGCTGGCCACGCTCGCGCCGTACAATGCCGCCTTCGGCGACCGTTTCCATGCGCTGTTCGCCAGCGCCGCGCAAGAGATCAAGGAATACGCCAACCGTCTTGAAGAACTCGGCGGAAGCATCCTCAGTACCGTCGACGGCGTCGAAGTCACCGTGGAGCATGTCGCTGCCCTGAACCAGGAGACTCTGCTGAAAGTCGACTACAGCGCGGCCCTGGAGAAATTCCGCCGTGTCTCCCGCCTGAAAAAAGACTTGGAACGCAGGCCGCCAATAAGGGGCGTTAAGCCAGGCCCCACGCCTTCCGCGCACGCAGTGGGAACTGGCGGCGCGGCTGCTGCTCCGGCACTCGCTTTCAAGTATGTTCCCGCCGCTATCACACCGCAGGCGCTCTCAGTCGAAGAAGCCAAGATGCGGAGGGTGGAAGAATCTATCCGCGTCTTCGTGCGCGTTGCCGATCCCAAGTTCCGCCAGATCGTGCCCATGCGCTATTTCAACCTGATGCTCAGTCCCGCCGAGATTGAGGCCTACACCGCCGACTATCTGGAACAAGCAGGGCCGCGGGCGGACGCTGCCCGAATGCTGCTCCGCGTCGTCGCTGTAACTGCGCGCATCACCACCGAGATGGAGGAACTCAAGCGCTCGCGGAATTCCCGCTCCGTCTGGAAACTGCACGCCGATTCCCTGGTAGTCCTCATCGACCTCGCCAAACGCCTCGCCGACGCCGTAGACCGGCTCGCCTTGGACATCGCCAGGCAGTCCATCGGCCAGCAACCGGAGACGCAGGTAAACAGTGAGCCTCTCCGCGGCTCACTGGAAAAGCTGCGCGAGCGCGCCGCCGAGGCTGCCAAGCTCCTCGCCGAGGCGTAACCACCAAACAAAAAAAGGGACAGGCTGTTCATACCCAATTCAAAGCCGCCGCTAGCGCCTGGCAGGCTTCGGATAACGTCAGACTGCGAGCGTTGGTCGACGGGTCAGGTGGGCGAGCGGTTACTTGGGGAGGTTGAAGGTCAGGGCTACATCCGTCTGGAACTGGGAGGGGTGGTCGTGGCGGCGGTAGGGTCGGTAGCGCCAGTTGCGGACGGCTTCGGCGGCGGCGGCTAGGAGGGGATCTCCGCTGAGCGTGCGGATGGAAAAGACGGAGCCGTCTTCGGCAACTTCGACTTCGAGGATTACGTTGCCGGAGCGGTGGGCGGCGATGGCCTCGGGAGGATACCCGGGCTCGGTGCGGCTGAGGAGGCGGGTTGCGGCTTCCTCGGGGTCTAGCCTGACGCTTTGGGTTGGGGCGATCTTGGTTCCGGTGATCTTGGTCGTGGACGATGCTTCTACTATGGAATCGCTATCTTACTTCGTGGAATTGGGCTTGGTGGAGTCGGGCTTCATGCGGAAGATGATTTTGCCTTTTTCGTAGACAACTAATTCGTCCGCAGCGGGAGCGGCGGCGGATTTTGCCGGCGCTGCTGTCTTTGACTTTGTAGGGGTGGATTTCGCTGGCGCGGCTGGCTCTGATCTTGTCCCGGTGGATTCTGCCGCTTCGGCTGATTTTATTGGCTCGGTCGGGATGGGCTGAGAGATCTGGGCATGAGATGCGGCCGGGCGGAGCCATCCGATGCGGGAACCGATTAGGAAGCTGACGGCAATGATGACGAGAATGGCTAGAGCCCCCAGCACGAGGGTCCAGGCTTCGTAAGGAGGGCGGCGATCGGGCAAAGAGCTGGCTGCAATGAACTCTGACGGGATGAACGCGAGCGGAACAAGCTCGGGCCGGCCGACTGCGGCGACGGGCCGGTGCTGACCGAGTTCGATGGCGGCGTGGCGAATGCGGGCGCACTCCTCAGCGAAACCTTCGAGCAGTTTCTGGTCGGAGTGGGAAAAGGCGCCGGGAGAGGGAGAGAAGACTTCGAGGATTCCGGTGAATTGCGCGTTCTTCTCGTCACTGTCGAAGACGGGAACGATGAGGATGGAGCGGACCCCGAGGCGACGGCAGAGGGCGGGGTCGACGCGGGGGTCGAACTCGGTATCGACGGAAAGCTGCGGCTGACGGGTTTCGAGACAGGCGCCGGAGAGACCGTCGCGGGTGTTGAGGGCGATGCCGAGATCCGGGGCGAGAGGTCCGGTGGCGACGCGGCAGACCATTTCGTCGCCGCGGGCGAGAGCCAGGACGGCAGAGTTGGCGTGGGTGGCTTCGGCGGCGCGGATTACTAGTTCGTTGAGGACCAAATCGAGAGCGACGTCGGGTGGTAAACCGGCGATGAGGCGCTGCTCGAGGGCACCGGTTGGGTCATCGGGCGAGTCGTCGGGGCGGAACTCGGACCTCGACATAGATAGCGGGAACATAGTTTGTTCCGGCAGCCTGCTGTGATGTTAGGGGAAAGCAGGCTCTGAGTTGAGTCTCCCGCTAAACGGGGAGGAAGTCAATTGGCGAAGAGATTTGGTAGTGTCCACACTTGCAGCTATTGCCCGGTTTCAGTGAAGACGGCGGGGTTGACTCCGGTGGTGATGGCGCTGGGCGCCACGGAGTACTCGACGATGTTGACGTTCTTGAAGCCGACGGAACTGGCGGTGACAGTAACAGTGGCGACGGTGGCCGGCAACTGTAGGGTAGTACTAGCCAAGCCTTTGGCGTTGGTGACCATGGAAGACGGGTTGGGAACGCCACCAATGTTGGCGGTGAAGTTGATGGTGACACCGGGTACGCCGTTCCCGTAGGTGTCTCGGGCCTGCGCGACGATAGGGTTGGGGAGGATGGAACCTTCGGCACCGGTCTGCTTCGCTCCGCTGAAGTAAATGATTTTAATGGGGGCGCCGGCAGCAGCGGTAGCCGTGGTGGTGGCAGTGCCGAAGCCAGTCCCGGACATCGTCAGAGTGTAGGTACCAGATTTTTGCGGAACGGTATAGGTGATGGAAGCGTTGCCCTTGGCGTCGGTGGTGACGGAACCGGTGCCAGGGCCGGAGGAGGGAGAGAATACGCCGCCTTTGCCGCCATCGCTGAAGTTGACGGCGGCGCCGACGTCGGGTTGTCCGGTATATGGATTGACGATCTGGATCTTGATGGGATTGGGCAGCGCGGTGCCGACGGTAGCCGTCTGGGCGTTGCCAAGGGTAACGGTGACGACGGGAAAGAGTCCGTAGGCTTCGAGACTAGTCCGGGTGGCGATGAACAGCTTGCCGTTGGTGACGGTCTGAGTGACAAAATGGCCGACGGCTGGAAACGCGTCGCGATTGTTGGGGGCTTGAATCGTGGTATAGAGCACTTCGAGAGGAGAGTACTGGTTCTGGCAAGTGCCCGGTGGTGCGCTCGCGGTACAAGCGTTAAAGGCGACAAGTTCGCTACCGCTGATCACCCACACAATTCCGTTGGTGTTTCCATTGGCGGAAATGGATGGGGAGTGACTGCCGCTATATTTCTGGGCAGTCATAGCGGGAGTGCCGAGCGTTCCGCCGGACACGGGATAAGCCAATACCGGAGAGGCATCGGGTGCGAAGTAAACGGTTTCGTTCCAGTAGGCGGCAGAACCGAACTGGACGTCGTAGTCACTTTCCGGGTTGGCACTTTTTTCGAGGAGAGGAAATTCCTGGACGACCTGAGGATCGGTCGGCCCTCCCGGGGCGTACATTCCCATGTTATCGCGATTGAGAACGTAGACCCAGCCCTGCTTGCCGCTGGCGACGAGTTCATGGGGGGTGGGACTGTCGTCCTGATCGGGGAGGATGAGAACCCCGGTGGAACTTAAGTCAAGATCGTTGGTGTTGAGGTAGGCCACAGTCCAAGGGGTGAAATAATCGTAAACCGAGAGATCGGGGTAAAGCTTCACCACGCTGTTGCAGTAGGTCTGACCACCGGTTGGGACATCATAGTGGCTCGCGCCCGCGACTTCGGCGGTCTCAAAGAAAATATTACCGGCTTCATCGGCGGCAAGACCGGTGCCGGCCTGCCAGATGGAAGTGAATCCCCAATCGGGCGACGTGTTGAAGATCTCGAGTCGCGCCAGATACTCAGGACTCCCCATAGGAGCGCTCGCGTTGTAGGAAAGGACCCAGCCGCTGTTGTCGTCGTTGCAGCCGTTCGAGCCGAAGCCCATGTAAAGGACGCCGTTGAGCAACAAGAGGCCGGGGCGGTTTTTCTGATGAAGGCTGTTGAAAACAGTGACGTGTCCCTTTTTGCTGGTGCTTTGGGCGGTGATTTGGACGGGGCTGCCCGGTTGCTCATTGCCGCTGGTGATGTCGAGGGCGTGGATGTGGTGACGGACGGTGCCGTTCAGCACAGTTTTGGCCACCAGATACATGGTATTGGTGGTGGGATCGATGACGGGAGTTCCAACGATGCCTTCCTCGTCGAAACCGTTTCCGAGACCGCAAGGCAAAGTCTTGTCGCTGACAGTGGCAGGAGTGACAGAGCCGGGAGTGCCACCGACGTTCTTGAGCATGCTGGCGTACCAGAGTTGGGCGCCGGTGTCGGCGTCAATGGCGTAGACCGAATCCGCCATGGTGACGACGTAGACGACGTTGTGTAGGGTTCCCTGCCCCAGAATATTCACGTTGGGCATGTAGAGAGGCTGGGCCATCACGTCGGCGTTCGGGGACGCAGCCACGCCAGGGTCGACGGGAAAGCTGAAGAGGTGGCCGAAGCTGTTCTTGTTGACGTTGGCGGGGGTGAGTAGAGTTTCGTAGGTATTCGCGCCGTCGCGGGCGCTATCAAAGCGGCTGGTCGGAAAAGGCTGCTGCGCGAACGAAGGCGACAGCAAGACAATACAGACGACGAGCAGAGTCAGGCAAAGATTGCGGGCAGGCGACGCACTGAACATCGATTGATGAATGCTCCGGGAAGCCGCGCCGGAACGGATGTTATCAATATGGCGTGACAACAAATGGCGCATTGCCTTGTTTTCTCCAAAATACAACAGGCGGGTTTTAGCCTGGCAAATAGCACTTGGAACACCGGGAAGGGGCTTACTGCAAAAAGTGTGCACTTAACGGAACCTGTAACAATTATGCGCCTTTTATACAGCTGAAGGCGGCGGAATCACAATCCCAATTGTTGGGCAGGTGCAAAGACTTGCACATTTTGCGCTTTTTTCTTCAGGAAGAACTAGCGCTTTCATGCACGTTGCGGCGCGGCTGAAAGAGGCTTCGGAAAAAGGCGGATGTCGATGCCGAGTGCCCCAGTCTACATGCGGCGGTTCCACGAACGAGTCTACTTTCGTTCTTAGCATCGCTGTTGGCCCGTTACGTCTAAGGTTGGGGTGCACCTTTCAACGTTTTGCAGGCACGCATCCCCGTACATCAAACAGCGCTTCCATCCCACACGACGAATGGAAACATTCCACGCCCTCCGTGTGCCAGTACCCGCAGAAGTCGTTACCCGCAGCTGTTGTGGATCGAGCACCACAGCTGGACGCCGGCCGCGGTCATGCCCGAGCGTCAAATCACCTATGCCAACTTGTCTGCTCTGTCACGTTGATCGTCCCTCACAACCATCGGCAACTGGAAGAACTCGCTTGCGAAACTCTTTGCACCATTCCATACAACTTTTCGGAGGCTTCCGGGTTCAATAGTATGTAGGGGTGTGATTGTCAGGAGGAGATCTTGAAAGTATCGCGCTTGTTTGGTAAAGCAATCGGTTCCGGGTTGGCGGCGAGAGCCGTTCTTTTATCCGTTTTGATTGGCGCAGCGGCATTAGCTTGCGCCCAGAGTGGCGCCATGACTCCTTATCAGGGCGAATCGGACGGGGTCAGCGCCGGTGGAAAATGGCTGGAGTTTCACTCCACCGACAAGATGACGGGCGCGAAGAAAGTGCGCTTTGAAATCCAGTCGGACAACTATTTTCGTGAAGACCCGGAGTACAAGCCCAGAGTGGATCTGTTTTGCGATGACGGCAAGCTGAAGCTGGGCGACTTCAATCCCGGTGTCAGACTGGCTCCGCCGAACCGCCCCGGCTTCTGGGGACAGCCCCAGTTGGAAGTTATGGTTCGTGTCGATGACGCGCACTACTTCAAGGGCTGGAACTGGATGCGCGGCCACTTCCTTTCCATGGACAAAGGCACCGTTCGGAGCATGATCGGCGCCAAGATCTTCAAGGTGGAGCTTCCCACGAGAAGCGGCCGGCAGATCGCGGAGTTTTCTCCCGGCGGATTGAATCTGGATCGCATCAAACAAGCCTGCGATCTGACGCCGAAGAAGCCGAGCACGGACTAGCACTGTCGTCTGGGACTTCGCAAGGCCTTCAAGGAGGCGCAGCACGAGGTGAAGAAGTCATTTGCAACTGTCCTGGCGCTTGCGTTATTTGGGATGGCACGGCCTTTATGGGCCCAGGAGCAAGCCCCGAAACTTGAGGCTTATGGCGGGTACTACTACGCGCGCTTTAATGTAAATGCCAGTGCCGCCGGCGGCGCACCCTCGGAAACATTCAACGGCAACGGCGGGGGCGGCCAGCTCGAGTACAACGCTAACAACTGGCTCGGTGTAGTGGGAGATATGGCCGGCTATGGTGCGACCGCCACCACAAACGGCGCCTTGGTCGGAGGAGGGTTTACCTATCTTCTTGGGCCCAGAGTGAATTTCAGGCACGGCAAAGTCACGCCGTTCGTTCAGACCCTCTTCGGAGGCATTTGGACAACCGACGGGATTGGCCACTCAGGGTCCGAAAATAATTTTGCCATGACGGCGGGCGGCGGCATTGATGTCAAGGTGTCCAGACACGTCTCCGTACGTCCCGTACAAGCCGAGTACTTCATGACCAAAATCCCCGATAGTCTCAACAACCGCCAGAACAATTTGCGGATTGGCGCCGGAATTGTTTTACGGCTGGGCCGAGAGTAGTTCCAGCGCAATTAGACCCCCGTTCCTGCATCCCCAGCCATTCCCGCGAATCCAATGGTGATATCGTTGGACTCGCATCGGGAGGCGCATGAAGATTGGCATCACCTGTTATCCAACCTACGGCGGCAGCGGGGTTGTCGCCACCGAACTGGGGCTTGAACTCGCGCGCCGGGACCACGAGATTCATTTCATCTCCTACTCGCAGCCCATTCGTCTGACCGGGCCGGAACCTAACATTCATTATCATGAGGTCGAGGTCACGCGCTATCCGCTGTTTGAATATCCTCCGTACGATCTGGCGCTGGCAACGCGGATGGCCGAGGTGTCGCAGCTCTACGAACTCGACTTGCTGCATGTTCACTATGCGATCCCGCATTCGGTGAGTGCGATGCTGGCCAAGCAGATGCTGGCGGCAACTCCGCCGCGGAAGCATCTGCCATTTGTCACGACCCTGCACGGAACCGATATCACTCTGGTCGGGCTCGACCGCTCGTATCTTCCGATTACGCGTTTTTCCATTGAGCAGAGCGACGGGGTGACGGCAATCTCGCAGTATTTGCGCAGCCGCACCATTAATATTTTCGACATCAAGAACCCTATCGAAGTCATCCCGAACTTTGTGAACTGCGACGACTACGGGCGCAAACCCGAGTGGATGGGAAAGCGCAGCGAGTACGTCTCGAATGACGAGCGGCTGCTGGTGCACCTTTCCAACTTCCGCCCGGTAAAACGCGTCCTGGATGTGATCGAAATCTTCGACCGTGTCCGCAAGAAGATTCCTGCCAAGCTGTTACTGATTGGCGATGGCCCCGATCGTTCCCAGGCGGAGTGGCTGGCGGTGCAAAAGGGCATTCACGAGCACGTGTTGTTTCTTGGGAAGCAGGATCAGATCCGTGAAAAACTTGCTATCTCAGACGTGCTGTTAATGCCCAGCGAACTCGAATCATTCGGGCTGGCGGCACTGGAAGGAATGGCCTGTGAGGTTGTCCCGATCGCCACCCGTACCGGAGGAGTGCCGGAAGTGATCGAGCATGGCGTGAGCGGATTCTTGGCCGACGTTGGCGACGTGGAGACCATGGCGCGTTACGCCATCGATCTGCTAAGCGATGAATCGGCCTTGCGCGCCATGGGGAAACAGGCGCGTGCCGCCGCCCAGGAAAAATTCTGTGCCAGCAAGATCATTCCGCTTTACGAAGACTTTTACCGAAAGGTGCTGGAGCGCTCGTCATAGTCGTCATCAGCTCTTCCGGATTAGGCAGAATGGGCAGCCGCAACCGGATCAGCGTGCCGCCGCCTTCGCGGTTTTCGATCATCATCTGGGCAGTATCGTCGTAAAGCACTTTCAGACGCTCGGCAACGTTGGCCATGCCGACGCCGGTGCCCCCCCAGCCATCGGGTTGCTCGAACAAGTGCGCCGCTCCCATGCCAACGCCGTCATCCTCCACTTCGACCACAAGCCGTGACTCGATCAGGCGGCTGCGCAGCGTAATGCTGCCGCCTTCGACCTTGGGAGAAAGTCCGTGTTTGATGCAGTTCTCGACCAGCGGCTGCAGCAGCATGCTGGGAACCATGGCTTCAAGAGACGCCGGGTCCAGATCCTTGACGACCTTGAGCTTGTCCCGTCCAAAGCGCACGACTTCAATGTCCAGATAATTGTCGATGAACTCCACTTCCTCGCGCAGCGGAACGAATGAATCCGCACTGTGCAGCAGGCGGCGAAGAATGGCAGCGAGCTTCAGGATCATTTCGCGCGCCGTGTCGGGATCGAAGCGCACTAGTGACGAAATGGAATTCAGCGTGTTGAACAGGAAGTGGGGGTTGATCTGATTTTGCAACGCCGCCATGCGCGCCTGCAGCAACAGCCGCTCCTGCTCTTCCAGCTTGATCTGGATGCGGACGCTGTTGAAGATCTTCAGTTCCGTGCCCACCACCATGACCACGGTCAGGTAGATCGCGCTCTCCACCAGGTACCCGTTCAGAGTTCCACCGGCGCCATTCACCCACAGCCCCGAGCTTTCCATGCTAAAGATGGAGTTCGGCCAGAAGCGCCAGATTTCCGTCTGCAGAAAACGCATCCCTACGATGGTCACGAAAAAAGCGATCTGCCAATCGAATACGCGAGGCCTCGGCAGGTTGCGGCGAAGCATGCGATAGAGGGTGAGGTCGATGAACGGCGAGAACGACCAGATATCTTCCTGTTCGGGCGCGATCCGGCGCAACTGCCCGGCAATAACACCGGCGAGCACATTCAACGGCAAGCTGGCCCACTCTCCGTGCAAAGCCGCAGGCAGCGACATCAGCGCTCCGCCGAGCCCTCCCGATAAGCGCCCGCCGATCACGCCCAGCAGCAGCGCTGTTTCCAGCGACAGATCGCCGGCGAGAAAGCTTTTGACGCTGCATCGTATCCAGACGCCGAGTGCGATGGGGATTGCCATCCACAACGCCAGATAAATCTTGTGCCTGGTTTCGCGCTGCTCGCGGAAGAGCAGACTCTTGAATTCCTTGGAGCGCACCAGCGCGCTCGACAAGGCTGCAGCCACGCCCAGCTTGATCAGCAGGTTGACGAGTATCAGCCGCGGTTCCAGCATGGAGTGTCATCCTGAGCGGAGCCCAAACTTCACGAAGTGAAGTTTCGGCGGAGTCGAAGGACCCCTACCTTAGTTGAACTGCCCACGACTCCCGCTTCAGTTTCCGATTGTACCCGCTGCCTGCTGCAAAAGCTGCTCAACGTTGACATTCGAGGCCGCCGGAACTCCGCCCTGGGCGAAATCGCGGCTTCCACCGCCGCGCCCTCCAACCGACAACAACACTTGCTTGAGCAACGCGCCCATGTCGGCGGTCGCGCCGGACAGGCCAGACTGGGTCTGCGCAAGAACCAGACCCGGCGGATCCACGCTGCTCGCCACCAGAGCGATAGCCGGCGTACCCGCGCGGGTAACTTTCTGCGCAAACAGTTTAGCGAAGGCGATGTCGCGATCAGAAAACGCCCGCACTACTATCTTCCGCCCATTCGTCTCCGCTTGATTGTGAAGCGCGTCGAAAGCCATAAACTCAGCGAGTTGATCGAGCGCATCTTCTTTTTGCTTACGCACCAGCTTGCTCTCTTCGACATTCTTGCGGATCTGATCCGGCACATCCCAGAGCTGCGTCGAGAACAGTGCGGCCGCCTCACTGAGCGCGCTGTAGTCACGCCGCGCCATGCGAACTGCGCGCTCGCCGCAGACAAACTCCACTCGTGTTCCCTGCCGCACCCTTTCGCTTTTCCGAAGAACGATCGAACCGATCTGCCCGCTGGCGCTGACGTGAGTTCCGCCACACGCCGACAGATCAAAATCCGCGACCTCGACCAAACGCAGCTCGTCGTGCTCCGCAGGAGGCAGTTTGCGCAGGCCGATCTTCTCCGCTTCCGCGCGGGAAACATAGAGAATCCGCACCGGACGGTTCTCAAACACAACCTGATTGGCCCGCTTCTCGGCCCCGGCAATCTGCTCCGAACTTACCGACGGCGCTGCCAGATCAATCGAGCAATAGTCTTCGCCCATGTGGAACGAGACCGTCGGCATTTGGTAAAGCTCGATAAAAGCCGCCGAGAGAACATGCTGTCCAGTGTGCTGCTGCATGTGATCGTGGCGGCGTTCGCCATCGATGCTGCCATGCACCGCGGCCCCTGCCAGCGGCAACTTCGCCGGCGCTTCCAGGTAGTGAACAATCCTGCCGTCTTCCGCATCCGCAACTTCCGTGACTCGCAGGCGCTCGCCCCCATCCGGCGTTAACCATCCGGTGTCGTGGACCTGACCGCCGCTGGTCGGATAGAACGCGGTCTCCCGCAGGATGATGGCCGGACGCGATTGCTCGGGCGAGGAAGGCGCAACCTCTTCGACAACCGAATCGAATTCGTGGATTTCAGAACTGTCGTAGTAGAGACGTTTGGTCATGACCTAGGGCTTGGTGCCCCAGGTTCGCGCCCGTCCTTTGGGCGCTAACCTGGGAGCTTCCGCGCGCAAAACAAAAGTCAGGCACCGGCGAACCACTGCACACGAAAGAGCCCGTTACCGTTGCTTCCTTCCGGACCTGGCGGGGTTGGCGGGAAAACGTCGCGCGGAACCGATGCCTGACCGTCCATAGTATCAAGAGACCGACGAAAACAGGAATGGGCGCAGATTCCGCCAGGCTGCTGGTCGAGACGCGGCTTGCCGCGTCTCGGCACCGGCAACACTCGGAGCTTTTCAATTATCATCGCGCTATGGCTGAGTCAGAATGCGCCGCCTACAAACGACTAAAAGATCGCGAGACTCGCGCGCACGCGGCATGGACTTCTTTTCTGTACCGGAATGAAGTTAAGCCAAGGCTTTCGGAGAAGGCAAAGCGGAAGCATCAGAAAGAAGAAATGGAAGCGTATCAGCAAGCTCACAAGGCGCGCCTGGCTCACGTAAAGACTTGTCCAACCTGTATGTCCAACGTGTAAATTTGTCTGTGATCTCTGCAGCTGCTGTGGTTAAATCTTTTCTTACCAAGCTCATGAAAATCATTCATCTGGCGCTCCTTTTTGCCATGGCATTGACGGCCGTGGCGCAATCGAAACCCAACTATGAGATATACGCGATCCGTTACGCGACCATACCCGACTTCCCCGTTTCAGAATTGGTGGCGGGCGCCGATCCGGCGCGCAAGCTCGACATCGCCATGATGATCTGGCTGGTCCGCGGCAACGGCCGCAATATCCTTGTCGACTCCGGGTTCTATCACGATCGCTTTTTCAAAGATTGGCATGTGACTGACTTCACCAAGCCGTCCGACACGCTAAAGCGAGTTGGACTGAAGCCCGAGGACATCACCGACGTCATCATTACGCACATGCACTGGGACCACGCCGACGGTATGGATCTGTTTCCCGACGCCCGCATCTGGATTCAGAAAGATGAGCTGCAGTACTATGCCGGAGAAGCGTGGCAGTCGAAGGACACTCACGGCGGCATTGATGAGGAGGACGTGCTCACTCTGGTAAAACTGAATATGCAGGGGCGGGTGGGTCTGGTGAACGGTGACGCTCAGGAGATTATTCCCGGAGTAACCTGCTACACCGGTGGCAAACATACTTATCAATCGCAATACGTAGGCGTGCAAACGATCGCAGGAACCGCCGTGCTGGCCAGCGACAACATGTATCTGTATGAGAATCTGGAAAGGCATGCGCCGATCGCAGCCACACTCGATGCCGCGTCGAATCTGCGGGCGCAAGATCGTATGAAACAAATCGCTGCCCGCCCCGGGCTCATCATACCCGGGCACGATCCCGCGGTTTTCGCGAAGTTCCCCAATCCCGTGCCGGGAGTGGCCGAAATCCACTGATTATTCGGGGATGGCTGAAGCTAGCGCACCACCAGCACTTCCCGGATGGCATCGCGCGCCAGGAAAAACTTGATCGAGGCGAAATCCCGGAAGAGGTTCTCAATGTGCCGGTTGTTGAACACGCGCTGCAGGCGCGGAGATTGCTTTTCGCCCGCGGGACGGCCGGGCGGTGCGAACTTCACCTCTTGCATCTCCAGCATGTCGGTGCCAGTCACGTGATAGCGATAGCAGGTCGAGTCCGGACCGGCTTCGCGCGTGTGAAAGAACGCCAGCAGGTATCCGCCCGGCTTCATCACCGACCACAAACGGTCGATGGTCGGCTTCACCAGGCTCTCTTCCATGTAGTCCGGAAGATTCCAGCACAGCACCACGTCGAACTGAGAGTTGGCGTACGCCAGGTTCTCATCCAGAAATTTCTTGCTGTCCAGAACCGAGTTTCCCGCACTGTCCTGAATGCGCAGCGTCGGGTCGAGTGACGACCGCAATAAATCTTCGCTGTAGTTCTTGTGTCCCTTGCCGGTGAAAAAGCGGATGTTGTTGGCGGAGGTCGAGCCCATGTCGAGCACGCACAGCCCCTCCTGCGAATTCAGCAGCCGGGAAACCTCTCCCATGCCGCTCGACCGGCGGGTTAGCTTCTGCGGGACTGCAGAACCCGCAGCCTGGTTGGAAGAGCTACGAAAGAATTTCATTACGTTGCCAGAAACAGATGCCATAGAACAGGTGACCAGTGCGCCCGGTCGCGCGATCAGCCCGCCATCTCTTACGACGACGCGGGCGCCGCCTTTCCAGCCTCTCTCTGAGCATCAACCTTCCCTTTCAGGAAAGCGCCCTCTTCAATGGCGATGCGCTGCGTAGTGACGTCGCCAGTTACCACCGCCGACTTTCGCAACTCCACGCGCTCGGAGGCATTCACGCTCCCATCCAACTTGCCCTGAATCACCACCGCTTTCGCGCTGACGTCGGCCTTGACGTTTCCGTTTGGCCCGACCGTCAGGCTGTGGTTGCGGAGCTCAATTTTCCCTTCGACGTTGCCATCCACGTACAAGTCTTCGGAGCCCGACAGCTCTCCCTTGATTACCACCGACTTGCCGATGTGGGCGCCCTCTCCGGTCTGCGGAGCATCCATGCTTTGGCCTCCATCTTCCTCGCGTTCTGTTTGCCGCGAATGAACCGATTGTAAATCATTCCGCCCTCTTACGGTCGGTCACATAGCCGGAAATCATTCTCCATCAGGAACTTACAGCAGCGACCGCTAGCGCGGCTTCACTCCGATGCAACCTCCGGTTTGCTACCATGGTGTAAGCGGAAAAGAAAATCTAAGCGGGTGTCCGTGCCCAGTCCCATCATGGTGGTCGTCAACTCGATCTCGCGCAACTCCATCGCCCACAGCATCGCCCACACGGGCGCCTGGATTCTGCTCCTCGCCGCGGCCAGTTTTGCCGGGCAGTCAGCGACGGTTTCTTCCTATCGCGATCCCTCGGACCTGGTGCGTAAAGCAGTGCAGAATGAAATCAAGGCGGCCAATGACGATACCGCCCGCTTCCTGTTTCGCGGCACCAAGACTACGCCCAAGGGATCCACCACAAGACTCTATGTCGAGACCAAGGAGGCTACTGCTGGCTTGGTGGTCGCCTACAACGGCAAACCTCTGACTCCCGAACAGCGCCAGGCGGAAGAGGCGCGCGTCGAACGTTTCATCAACCATCCCGAAGAGCTGAAAAAGAAGCGCGAGCAGGAACGCGAGAGCGACGAGCGCACTATGCGCATCGTACGCGCAATGCCCGATGCCTTCCTGTTCGAGTACGCAGGAGAGGAACAGGGTTCGGAAGGCATTGGCCGGGCCGGCGACCCTTTGGTCAAATTGAAGTTCGTGCCCAATCCCCATTACCAACCGCCGTCGCACGTAGAAGAGGTCCTGACCGGCATGCAGGGCTACGTGCTGCTGGACGCCGTCCGTTGCCGCATTGCCAGCATTGACGGCACGCTCTTTAAGCCAGTCGGTTTCGGGTGGGGAATTCTCGGACACCTCGATCGGGGCGGCCGCTTCCTGGTTCAGCAGCAGGAGGTCGGCGACAATCTCTGGGAAATCTCAAGCATGACCTTGAGCTTCACCGGAAAAATCCTGCTGCTGAAAAATCTCAACATCAGCTCGACGGAGGTTTTCAGCGGCTTCAAACGGGTTCCCTCGGACATGACGTTCGCCCAGGCGCTGGAACTGCTAAAGAAGGAAGAATCCACCCTGTCCGCCGGCAATCCTGCTGCCAGCAAACTCAGCCACAAGTGAGGGACGAAGGACGTTAAGATTTCCCGGCGCGAAATGTTTCTTCGCGCACGGTGAACGTCCGCACCAGGTCTTCGCGCACCCGGTAGCCCGTTCCGGGCACGTCACTGATGGCAATCATTCCATCGGCGCGGACTTCGACTTCTGGCTCGATGATGTCTTCTTTCCAATAGCGCTTCGATGCCGACACATCTCCCGGCAAGCGAAAATTGTCGAGCGTCGACAAAGCGATGTTGTGCCCCCGTCCCACCCCCGATTCCAGCATTCCACCGCACCACACCGGAACGTTATGCCGCACAGTGACGTCGTGTATCTTCTTCGCCTCGCTGAAGCCGCCCACGCGACCCACCTTGATATTGATGATCCGGCAGGCGCCGGTCTCGAGCGCAAAATCGGCGTCGCGCGCATTCAGAATCGATTCGTCCAGACAGATCGCCGTCTCGATGGCTTTCTGCAGCCGCGCATGAAGATAGATTTCGTCATTCCACAACGGCTGTTCGATCATGAGCAGGTTGAAGGCATCGAATTTGCGCAGGTGCTCAACCTCGTCAAGCGTGTAGGCCGAATTCGCATCCACACTGAGAACAATATCCGCCCAGCGCGCGCGGATCTTCTCCAGCACATTCAGATCCCATCCCGGTTTCACCTTGATCTTGATCCGCCGGTATCCTGCCGCCAGTTCAGTGTCGATTTTCTGCATAAGCTGTTCCGGCGTGTCCTGAATGCCGATCGAAACGCCGCAGGCGATCTCGCGCCGCGTTCCTCCCAGCAACTTCCAGAGCGGCTGTTGTTTCTGCCGCGCCTCCGCGTCCCACACCGCGTTTTCGAGCGCCGCTTTTGCCATGCGGTGGCCGCGAACTCTGGCAAACCGCGCCGCACAATCCCGGCCGGCAGATAATTCGCTCTGCAGCAGAAGGGGCGCTAAGTAATGCTTGATCGTAGGCCACGCGGTTTCCGTCCATTCCGGGCTGTAATAAGGGTCTTCCCCGGCGACGCACTCGCCCCACCCGCGGACTCCATCGGCCTCGACGCTCACCAGCAGAATGTGCCGGCTGTAAACCCGCCCAAAGCTCGTTTCAAAAAAATGCACGAGCGGCATGTGAATCTCACGCAGCGTCACAGATTCGATTTTCATAATGAGTTGTGGTTCGTATCAAGGCATCGCTTTAGCGATCCTTCCGCCTGTAGAAATCAGACGCCGCCCCTGCTAATACTGCCAGTCTTCCTCCCACTCTCCCAGCAGAAACCGCCCATTCCCGCGCTCGTCGCGCTCATATCCGAGCACACTCAGTCCTTCGGCAAACGCCCGCTGGAAGCGCTCACGATTCCTTTCCTGCACCGCCAGCGCCTGCGCCCGCGTCGTCACTGCAGCCTTCCAGTCGTAGATCTCCGCTGCCACATCGATGTCCGCACGACATTCGAACTGCGCGCGCGGAGCATCCGCCAGCACCGCTTCGACCCTCTTTGACTTCATCCACCACTCTGCCACCAGCCGGTCGGTGGGCAGACCACCCTGCAACGGCGACGATGTGATCCCGTACTGGTTCACGTTGTAGCGTCGCGCGATCGCACCCAGCTTCTCGATATTCAAATACGCGTTCTTGATCTCCAGCGGATCGAACGTCCACTCCATCAGCTCGAAACCCCGCGCCAGCGCATCTTCACGCTGATAGAGCTTCATCCGCCGCCCCAAGCCCCCATTGCGATATTGCTGGCGGACGGCCAGCATGTGCGAGTGCAGGTAGCAGTGTCCGTTCCGCATTCCCGGAATCGCAAGCGCGAAGCCGATCAGTTCCGCTTCGTCATCCCTTTTGTCGTTTCTTTGAACGAAGGCGCCAATAACCTGGCCGCCGATCTTCGCGGCCACAACGAACATCCGCACCGGGACCAGGTCCGCATCCGAGAACTTCCATACTTCCTTCTGCAACGCAAAGCAGGCCCGCATCTCCGCCAGCGCTTCGCACTTGCGGATGACCACCACTCCTGCTGTCGCTCCGCTCACGCTGGTTTTTCCTGCTGCTTCGCCTCTTGCCATAGTGTTTCCAGTTCGTCCATCGACGCCTGCTGCGGCGCTCGCCCGCTGGCGCGCAGGCGCTCCTCCATCCATTGAAACCGGCGCTTGAATTTGCGATTCGTCTTCCTCAACGCCGACTCCGGATCGAGCGCCAGAAAGCGCGCAATGTTCACCAGAACGAAGAACAGATCTCCGACCTCATCTTCCAGACGCTCGCGCAGCTCCGGCGGAACACGCGGCTTTCCCGACCCGGCAATTCCCTTCCCAACCGATTGACCTTTGAAAGAAAACATTGGCGCAGCCTTCAACTCCTCCCGCAACTCCACCGTCTCTTCTTCGAGCTTGGCAAAGAGCCCTTCCATCTCCGACCAGTCAAATCCCACGTGCGCCGCGCGCGAGCTGAGCTTATAAGCTTCCATCAGCGCTGGAATTTTCGACGACACGCCCGCGAGCACTGATTGAGCATCGACGCCCTCTGCGCCCTCAGCCTGCGCGTCGTCACCCTGCTTCGGCTTCTTGCCTTTGCCCGCCGCCAGCCGTTTCTTTTTTTCTTCCGCCTTCAACGCCTCCCAGTTGCGCAGCACTTCCGCAGGAGTGTCCGCCTTCACATCGCCAAACACGTGCGGATGCCGATCTACCAGTTTGTTGGAAAGCCGGTCCAGCACATCATCCACCGAAAAGTGGCCTTCCTCGCTTGCCATCTGCGAATAAAACAGCACCTGCAGCAGCAGGTCACCCAATTCGCCGGTCAGTTCCGGCCAATCGCGATTGTCGATCGCTTCCAGGACTTCGTAAGCCTCTTCCAGCGTGTAGGGCTTGATGGTGTCGAAGGTCTGTTCGCGGTCCCAAGGGCATCCACCCGGAGCCCGCAACCGTGCCATGATCTGAACCGCTCGCTCGAATCGTTCGCCTGTGGTGGGCATCCTGTTCAATGTAAATGAGGCGAATTCGGGGAGCAATGGCGGTGGAGAGACGTCAGATTTTTCTTGCACCTACCGCAACGAGCGAACCAGCAATTCCGTCTCATCCGAGATAATCGCATCCACGCCGCTGGCTGCGAACTCACGCATGCGGTCGTCGCGATTCACTGTCCAGACCATGATTCTTTTCCCGGCTGCATGAACCAGTTCGACCAATTCTCCATCCGTCAATTTGAACTGCGGAATCACCCACTCCGCAGGCATTCCGCGCCATCTTCGAAGCTGGCCCCGCGTGTCGCAAAGAAATCCAAGCGGAATCGCCGGATCGAGATCGTGGATGGCCGTGAGCGCATCGGGAAGAAACGACGAAACCACGTATCCCTTCTGCGGCGGATACTTCCGCAACTCTGCGAGCGTCTGCAAACCCAGCCCCGCAACCTTCAACTCGACATCGAGAAATGCCCGCTGCGCAAACTGCCGTAGAACATCTTCCAGTGTGGGCAACGGCAGACTTTTCGCCGCCGTGCTCTCAATCTTCATCCCCCCGACGGTCGCGTCGTGGCAGATCACCAACTGCCCGTCGCCGGAAAGCCGCACGTCGAATTCGAACCCGTCGCAGCCATGCTGCAAGCAAAGCTCGAACGATGCCAGCGTATTTTCAGGAATTTGGCGAGAAGCCCGAGCCCCGCGATGCCCCAGAAGAAGAGGTCCAGTCATTCAAGTCCCGCAACGAAAGGAGGAAAAGGGCAACAAGAATTGTTTTTCTCTGCGTACTCTGCGATTGCTCTGCGATCTCTGCGTTAAACGGTTCTCAGTCCAAATCGAAGTCCCGGATCGGCTTTCCCGTGTCCGGCGTTTCCTTGGCTTTCTTCACCGCCTCCTGGAATTTCTTCTCCAGCAGCTCCGAGGCATGCTTTTGCGCTTCCATCGATTGGCGGAAGATCGAGTCGCGCCTGCTGTCCTGTTCCTTCATGGCGCGGGCCGCTTCTTCCATGTCGTTAAAAGTTTTTGGCTTGACCGGCGCGGTGTGGGCAATCACGCTGCGTGTTCCAGCGTCGATTTTCATGACTGCGCCACAGCAAGGGCAAGTCACGTCGAAATTCGGTTCGCGTTTCACCACACGCGATCATACCGCAATCCGCGTTACCGCGGTGTGAGGCGAATCGGCAGAATATGGAACAGATACAGCATTTCCCAACCCAGCAGAACGATCGACACCACCACCACCAGAATCGCCATAATCTCGCCAAAGCTCAGACCCTTGTCCTGTTCGAAACGGCGCGCCCCCAGGCTCAAAATATTCAGCGTGGCGAAGCCAAACACCAGCGCCCAGAGAATGTTGTAAATCTCCTCGCGGCCCGATCGCAGAAGGAACATCGCGGGCAAAACCCCGACCGCCAGCGCATGCTGCGCACGCCCAGATACCTCTGCCCAACCATGGGCCTGCCCCATCGCAACCAATAGCGGTGAGCAGCTCCGGAATAAGGACGAACAACTTCGGAGTACGAACGAGCGACTCCGGTGTGCAGCGGTGAAGGGCCGAGGCGGTCTCATGCAGAAATTTGATAGTACCGTGTTTGCCTTCCCCAAGTCAGCCAGTCCACAAAAAAAGACCTCTCTAAAGGTCACTGCGGTTGATTTTCTCATGACTGTCGCAGAGGATGGCACGCGAGAAAGCACGCGATGATCGCGATCATGTCAGAATACCTCGATGCCACCTCGGCCACCTTCACTCGTTCCCGATTTCCTCTACGGCACCGCCTGGAAGGAAGGCCGCACCCCGGCCCTCACAGAACTCGCTCTGCGCATGGGCTTTCGAGCCATTGACACAGCGAACCAGCGTCGGCATTACTTCGAAGAAGGAGTCGGTCAGGGATTGGCCGCCGCTTATCGCACCGGGTTGGTTGTGCGCACCGATCTTTTTCTGCAAACGAAATTTACCTATCAGCCCGGTCAGGACCACCGCCTGCCCTACGATCCCGCAGCCTCCCTTTCCGTTCAGGTAGCTCAGTCAATGGCCAGTTCGCTCGAACATCTCGCGACCGACTACGTCGACAGCTACCTGCTGCACGGGCCCGCCTCCAACCATGACTGGACCGACGTTGACACCGAAGCCTGGGAGGCGATGCGCAAAGAGCGTGATGCCGGCCGCGCCCGTCTCCTCGGCGTAAGCAATGTTTCTCTGCGCCACCTGCAGCAGATGGCAGCCGCCCGCGCCGAACTTCCAGCATTCGTGCAGAACCGTTGCTACGCTCGCCTCGGCTGGGACCGCGCCGTGCGATTGTTTTGCCGGGAGCGCAAAATCATCTATCAGGGATTCTCGCTTCTCACCGCAAATCAGGAGGTGCTACGCCATCCCCTGATCTCCAAGCTAACGACCGCCAGACTAACGACCGCCAGTCTGGCCGCGAGCTTTAACGCCACGCCGGCCCAGGTCGTGTTCAGCTTCGCCCGCGCCGTCGGAATTCTGCCTCTGACCGGCACCTCCGACGCCGCGCACATGAAGCAGGATCTAGCCAGCCGCGACTTCACGCTCCCGCCGGACGCAATACAGACAATTGAGTCCTTGGCCGGCCGACCAGAGCATTTATGAAACCATCTCTACGCCAGGTGAACTCCCAAGGTTAGCCGTCTTCGCTTTCAAGCTGTACCGGTGTTAGCCAGCGCTTCCACCGCTTCCCACGTCGTGCCAAACGTCACAAAGAATTCGTTGACCTTGGTCATTTCCATAATCTTGCGCACCCGCGGCTTCATGCCGGTCAGCACCAGGCAGCGTCCCGTTTTCTGATGCGATACGTACGCCGTCACCAACGACCCCAACCCCACCGAATCAATGTAAGGGACATCCGACAAATCCAGAATCATCGTATCCGCGCTCTCGTGGCGCACCGCCTGCTCGAATCGCGGCGCGGTTTCGATCGTAATCGGCCCACGCAGCAACAAAATCCGCTGATCGTCCACCATTCCTGCATAGCGCTCGACGGTGAGTTCCTGCAATCCCATGGCAGCCGATTGTAGGATACCCGGCTCTCCCTGTCACCTCCCACAAATACAATACCCTCGGCTTTTCCGCGCCTTACTGCGGTTTTTTGTCGTCCCCGTGATTCTCATACACCGAGTACTGCCCGCCCGGGCGCTTCAGCTTCACCGTAATCTCCATTTCCGCCTTGTTGATCTCGTAGTCTTCCCCAAAACTCTGGAAATGCGGCGCCAGCACTTGCACCCGCAGCGGACCGTACGGAATCCCGTCAACGCTCGTCCGCCCCTCTGCGTCCGTCTTCAGATCCATCTCTCCCTGCGCCTGCTTCCCCTTGCGTTTCACCGGATGCAGTACCACCGCCGCATCCCTCACCGGCTTACCGTCGGAGTCGCGCACCACCACAAACCGCAAACGCGACGTCGGCCCCTCATCATCCTGAGTCCACGCCAACCCAACCATGCCGAACCCAACTACGATCGCCACCACCATCACCATCGAAAACTTTCTTTTCATATGCAATCTCACTCGAACCTCTGTCATCCCGCCTCTAATTATTGCGGTTTCTGCTCTGCCGGTTTCTTGTCGTCATCTTTCTTCGCGTCTCCGTTGTTCCCGTACTTCGAGTACTGTCCCGCCGGACGCTTCAGCTTCACCGTAATCTGCAACTCGGGCTTGTTGATCTCGTAGTCTTCCCCAAAAGTCTGGAAACCCGGCGCCAGCACCTGCACCCGCAGCGGACCATACGGAATCCCGTCAATGTTCGTCCGCCCATTGCTGTCCGTCTTCAACTCCATCCC
>Ga0181521_10002278_pt1 | contig 23366 bp, 21 predicted proteins | sample PEATcosm2014_Bin_32_FD_119764 | JGI IMG/M metagenome (GOLD analysis project Ga0181521, IMG submission 119764) | Peatland microbial communities from MTU Mesocosm Facility, Houghton, MI, USA - PEATcosm2014_Bin02_60_metaG | ecosystem: Environmental > Terrestrial > Soil > Wetlands > Peat | place...
CGCCACCACCAGCTCGAAGGTGGACTCGTCGCCCTCCTGGTAGGTGGCGTGCGGGATCCACGTCCCCTCGGTCGAGTACGCGATGCGCACCGCACCGATCGGGCCGTCGAAGGGGATCCCCGAGATCATGAGGGCGGCCGACGCCGCGTTGATCGCCAGCACGTCGTGCGGGTTGACCTGGTCGGCGCCGAAGACGGTCCCGACCACATGGATCTCGTTGCGGAAACCCTTCGGGAACGACGGCCGTAGCGGCCGGTCGATGAGCCGGCAGGTCAAGATGGCCTGGTCGCTGGCGCGGCCCTCCCGGCGAAAGAACGAGCCGGGGATCTTGCCGGCCGCATACGTGCGCTCTTCGATGTCGACGGTGAGGGGGAAGAAGTCGGTCCCCTCCCGCACCGAACGAGCCGCGGTAGCGGTGGCCAGGACCACGGTGTCGCCGATGCGGCCGACCACGGCCCCATCGGCGAGCTGGGCCAACTTGCCGGCCTCAAATGTCAGGGTTCGGTCGGTGCCGCTGATCGGCGCCGACACGGAGATGGCCTCGGCCATGTTGCTCCTTGTGTTCAGGGGCTGCCCGTGCCGGTTCCCAGTGGTCGACCACCTCCCGGCTGCGGCCTGCATGGCCGTGCCGAGGTGACCGGCGACTGGCAGCCGACCGAGGGCGGTACCCGTCTGTCATACGACCGCCCGGCCATCGGCCGGGCGGAAGATCTGTCTAATTGGTTACCGGCGAATTCCGAGCCGGCCGATGAGCTGCCGATAGCGCTCGATGTCGTTGTGGGCAACGTAGTCGAGCAGCCTGCGCCGACGACCGATGAGCTTCATCAACCCGCGTCGGGTGTGATGATCCCCCGAATGCGCCTTCAGGTGATCCGTCAGGTGCGAGATCCGGTCGGTGAGGAGTGCGATCTGGACCTCCGGCGAACCCGTGTCAGACGGGTGCAGCCGGTTCTCCGTGATGATTGCCTCTTTGTCAGGCATGCAGCGAAACCTACTCAGGTGGTCGGGACGGCTCCGGCGGTTGGACTCGTGAGAGCGTCTACCGGGCGCCGGTGGCGTGCCCTGGTGCACGCTCCGGTGCGGACCCCGTGGCCCGCTCCGAGAACCCAAGGGTAGCAGGCCCGACCCGCGACGTCACACCTGACCCGGGGCGATAGAGGTTCCTGACCCTGCTCGGCACACACGCATTCGCCGTGCCGCGTCCGAAAGACGCCGACCAACTCGGCACGATTCCAGGACCTTTGGCCCTTTTTCAGCCACCCAGAAGCAGCGAAGCTGCACTCATGATCGGGTTTGGATCCGGCGAGGCGAGCCACCCCGGCAGGGCGACCGAGACTGCTCGGTGAGCCACCGGCCGCAGACACCCTCGACGCTGCCCGAACGAGCCGAAGACCACCCGAGCCCGTGGCCCCCCGGCGCCACGCGGGCCGGGGCGACCGGGTCCAGGCACCACGGCTCGCCGAGGACGGGCGCCGCCGATTCGAAGACCGACGACCCCCACGGGGCCCTGCGCTTCACCGACGTCGTCTACCGCTACGGGCGCCGCGTGGCCCTCGATCACCTGAACCTGTCGGTGTCGCGCGGCGAGATGCTGGCCGTGCTCGGGCCCAACGGCGCCGGCAAGTCGACCACCATGTCGGTGCTCCTCGGACTGCTGCACCCCCAGTCGGGATCGGTCGAGGTCCTCGGGACCAGCCCCCGCCAGGCCATGGCGGAGGGCCGGGTGGGCGCGATGCTCCAGCAAGGATCGGGGAACGGCCTGCCGCCGGGACAGCGCGTCGGCACCGTGGTGAACATGGTGCGCCGCCTCTACCGCCGGCCGGCGTCGTTCGACGTCACCGTCGAGCGCAGCGCGATCGGACCGCTCCTCGACCGCCGGACCAACACGCTGTCGGGCGGGGAGGCCCAGCGGGTGCGGTTCGCCATCGCGATCGCCGGCGACCCCGAGCTGGTCTTCTTGGACGAGGCCACCGCGGCGATGGACATCGAGTCACGACAGACCTTTTGGCGCATGACCGGCGAGCTCAGCCAAGAGGGCCGCACGGTGGTCTTCGCCACGCACCACATGGACGAGGCCGAGCACGCGGGGCGCGTGGTGGTCATCAACCGCGGTCGGGTCGTGGCCGACGGCCCCGCGGGGACGCTCAAGGCGGCCGTGACATCGCGGCGTCTGCGGTTCGTGGCCGACCACGCCGACCCGTCGGTGCTGGACCAGCTGGAGGGGGTCACCGACGTCGAGATGCGCGGACGGGGCGTCGTGCTCGACTCCTTGGACGCCGACGCCACGGTCCGCGACCTCGTGCGCAAGGGGGTCGCCTTCTGCGACCTCGAGGTGGCCGGGGCCCGGCTCGAGGAGGCCTTCCTCGCGCTGACCTCCGACGATCCCGCACCGAGGAAGGCCGGATGAACACCCTGTGGGTCTTCGGGCGCTTCGAGTTGGGCCGGCTGCTGCGCAGCTGGAAGTTCCTGGCCGTCACGGTGGGCTTCCCAGTGATCTTCTACATGCTGTTCCTCGGCGACCACACCCCAGGCAAGCTGATCGCCGGCACCGTTCCCTGGCGGGTCTACCTGATGGTCTCGATGTGCTCGTTCGGTGCCCTCGTGGCCGGACTGAACGCCGGGGGGACGCGCCTCTCGGGCGAGCGGGCCACCGGTTGGGCGCGGCAGCTCCGCGTCACCCCCCTTCCGGCATGGTCGTACGTGGCCACCAAGGTGACGGCCAGCATGGTGGTGGTTCTGCCGGTGCTGATCCTGGTCGAGGTGGTCGGGGCGGCCTTCGGAGGGGTCAGCCTCGGTGCCGCCACCTGGGTCGAGCTGACCCTGCTCATGTGGGTGACCGCGCTCCCCTTCGCCATCCTCGGCGTCTTCGTCGGCTTCATGGTCCACCCCGAGACGGCCTATCCGGTCATCACCGTGCTGATGTTCGTCCTCGGCTACTTCGGGGGCCTGTTCACCCCGGTCAGCCAGATGCCGTCCTTCCTGCAGACCGCGGCGAGGATCCTGCCGAGCTTCCACCATTCGTCGCTAGCGCTGGCCCTCCTCGACGGCCACACCCTGTCCGGGCTGCACTGGCTGGTCCTGGCCGCCTACGCGGCCGGCCTGGCCCTGATCATCGTCTGGCGCCATCGCGTCGAGGAGTCCCGCGGCCTCGCCTGAGCAGGCTCGGCGTGCGACGACGGGCCCGGGCCGATCAGGCCAGCACGCGGCGGGCCGCCTCGACATCGTCGGCCATCTGAGCGGCCAGGGCGTCGAGGTCGTCGAAGGCCCGCTGCGGCCGCAGCCACCGCTCGAAGGTGACCCGGGCCGCCTCGTCGTAGAGGTCGCCGTCGAAGTCGAGGAGGTAGGCCTCGACCACCGGTGAACCATCCCCCTGGTCGTCGAATGTCGGGGGTTGGCCGACCGAGATGGCGGCCGGGTGGCCGTCGGCGCCCCGCCACGAGAACCGGCCGGCGTACACGCCCGGGGCCGGAAGGGCGATCTCGGGGGCCACGCCCACGTTCGCGGTGGGGTAGCCGAGTAACGCCGCCCCGCGCCCCGCGCCGTGCTCGACCCGGCCGCGGACCTGGTGCGGCCGGCCCAACAGCGTCGCCGCGTCGGCCACGTCGCCGTCGGCGATCAGCCGCCGGATCCGGGTGGACGACACCGGGGCCTCCTCTCCCCCGCCGCCGCCGATCAGGGCGATCGGCTCGACCTCAAAGCCGAATGCCCCGCCCATCTCGCCGAGCAGGGCCACGTCCCCCTTGCGGCCGTGACCGAAATGGAAGTCCCGCCCAACCACCACCAGTCGGGCCGCCAACGCGCCCACCAGCACGCTCGTGACGAAGTCGTCGGCCGTCTCGTCGGAGCGGGCGCGGTCGAAGGTCACGACCACCGTGCGATCGACGCCGCAGTCGGCCAGCAGCTCGAGCTTCTGCTCCAAGTCGGTGAGCGTCGGTGGCGCTGACTCGGGTCGAACGATGGTGGCCGGGTGCCGGTCGAACGTCACGACCACCGTCTCAAGATGGCGGGAGTCGGCCAGCTCGCGCAGGCGGGCGATGACGTGGCGGTGGCCGAGATGGACCCCGTCGTAGGCGCCCACGGTGACCGCGGCACCACGGGCCGTCGGGGTGCACTCGTCGGGGCCGACCACCTCCATCGCCGGAGATTAGACGGTACCGACCTGACCCTCGGCAAGGCTCAGGCGGGCCGAAGCACCACCGATGCCCGCACCGTGTCGTCGTCGAGCCGGCCCTCGTAGACGGCCAGCAACTCGCCGGCGTGGTCGACGAGCGCGAACGGCCCGGCTCCGGACGCCCCGATCGCCGATCGATCGAGCGGTCGCCCGTGGGCGACGTCGGTGCGAACCGCCCCGGTCACGATGAGCTTCCCCAGGTCGCCGAGCGCGTCGAGCGGCGGGCGAAGCGCCGAGTGGTCACCAAGGGCGAACGCCGTTTCGATCTCTTCGAGCGTCTTGGCATCGGATTCGGTGAACGAGCCGACCCGGGTGCGGCGCAGCCGGCGCAGATACGCACCCCCGCCGAGTGTCGCCCCGAGATCGGCCGCCAGGACCCGGACGTAGGTGCCCGAAGAGCAAGAGATGGACACGCCGAAGGTCCCCGGTTCGGCGCCCTCGCTCACCTCGAACCGCTCGACGGTGACCCGGCGCACCGGGCGCACCACCTGGGTGCCGGCCCGGGCCAGCTTGTGGAGGCGTTGTCCGCCCACCTTGACCGCCGAGACCATCGGGACCATCTGGTCGATCTCGCCGGTCAACGCGCTCGCAGCCGCCCGGACCTCGTCAAGGGTGACGCCGGCCATGTCGAAGCGCTCCAGCACCTCGCCGTCCTCGTCAAGGGTGGTCGTGGTCGCGCCGAGCACCACCTCGCCGCGGTACTCCTTGTCGACGCCGCTCACGTACCGAAGCAGTCGGGTCGCCCGGCCGACCCCCATCACCAGCACGCCGGTGGCCCCCGGATCGAGCGTGCCCGCGTGACCGATCCGCCGCTCCGAGAGGATCCGCCGGCACCGTGCCACCACGTCGTGGGAGGTCCAACCGGCCTCCTTGTCCACGACCAGGAAGCCGATCACTCCTCGTCGGCTTCCTCCGGTGGTCGCCGCACCCGGCGCAGCGCCTCTTCGACGGCGGCGCCCGAACGGATGGCGGGGTCGGCCCGGAACGTCAGTCGCGGCGTCCGTTTGATCCGCATCTGGCGGCCGACGGTGCGCTGCAGTTGGGTCCGGCGCTCCTCCAAGGCCTCGGCCGCCTCGTCCTCAAGCGTGCTCAGGTAGACCGTCGCGTTGCGCAGATCGGGTGCGGTGTCGACCGAGGTGATGGTGAGCAGTCGGAGCCGCTCGTCGGCGTCGGCCAACCGCTCCAGCTCCTCGGCCAGCACCTCGCGGAGCACCTGGTTGATGCGGAGCGAACGCGCGTACCGGGCGCCGCCGTGAGCCGGAAAGGATTGTCGTCCAGGAGACATTGCTCGCCGGTCCCTTGTCCTCAGACCCTCGGGATCTCGCGCTCCTCGAAGGTCTCGATGATGTCGCCCTCCTTGAGGTCCTGGTAGTCCGAGAGGCCGATGCCGCACTCGAAGCCGGCCTGGACCTCGCGCACGTCATCCTTGAAGCGCCGCAACGAGTTGATGACGCCCTTCCAGATGATCACGCCGTCGCGCAGGAACCGCACCTTCGAGCCGCGCTTGATGGTGCCGTTCTGCACGTAGCACCCGGCGATCCCACCGATCCGGGGGATCCGGAAGACCTGCCGCACCTCGGCGTCGCCGGTGACGATCTCCTCGTACTTGGGGGCCAGCATGCCGAGCATGGCCGCCTCGATGTCCTCCAGCAGCTTGTAGATGATCTCGTAGGTGCGGATCTCGACGTTGTCGGTCTCGGCCATCTCTCTCGCCCGGCGGTCCGGGCGCACGTTGAAGCCGATGATGGTGGCCGTCGACGCCTTGGCCAACGCCACGTCGTTCTCGGTGATCCCACCGACGCCGCGGCGCACGAAACTCAGCTTCACGTCCTCGCGCTCGAGCTTGCGCAGGCTCTCGGTCGCCGCCTCGAGCGAGCCCTGGACGTCCGCCTTGAGCACCATGTTCAACGTGGCCGTCTCGCCCCGCTGGATCTGCTCGAAGAGGTCCTCCAACCGGGCCCCGGTGGCCGAGGGCGCCGGCAGGTGGCCGGAGAGCCGGAACCGCTGGGCCCGGGCCTCGCCGAGGGTCCGGGCCGTGCCGAGGTCGTTGGCTGCCCGGAACTCGTCGCCGGCCTGCGGCGGCTCGGAAAGCCCGAGCACCTGGACCGGCATCGATGGGAGCGCCTCTTTCACCTGGTCGCCGTGGTCGTCGATGAGGGCCTTCACCTTGCCCCACGCCGAGCCGGCCACCACGGCATCGCCCACCCGCAGGGTGCCGCGCTGGACGATGACGGTGGCCACCGGCCCTCGGCCGGTCTCGAGTTTGGCCTCCAGCACCACCCCGCGCGCGTTGCCCTCGGGGCTGGCCCGGTACTCCTCGACCTCGGCCATGAGGATCAGGTGCTCCAACAGGTCGTCGATGCCGGTGCCCTGGAGGGCGGAGACCTCGACGACGATCGTGTCACCGCCCCACTGTTCGGGCACGAGGCCACGGTCGGAGATCTGCTGCAGCACCCGGGCCGGGTCGGCGTCGGCGCGGTCGATCTTGTTCACGGCGACGAGGATCGGGACGTCGGCCGCCACCGCGTGGTCGATCGCCTCCAGGGTCTGGGGCATGACACCGTCGTCGGCCGCCACAACCAGCACCACGATGTCGGTGACCTGGGCGCCCCGAGCCCGCATGGCGGTGAAGGCCTCGTGGCCGGGCGTGTCGATGAACGTGAGCAGGTGGCCGTTCCAGTCCACCTGGTACGCACCGATGTGCTGGGTGATCCCACCGGCCTCGCCCGCGACCACGTCGGTCTGGCGGATCTTGTCGAGCAGCAGCGTCTTGCCGTGGTCGACGTGGCCCATGACGGTGATGACCGGGGGACGCGGGCGAAGCTCTGACTCCTCTTCCTCGACCTCTTCTTCGAAGTAGCGGGCCAGCAGCTCCGCTTCGGCCTCCTCGCCCGGATCGACGAGTCGCACGTCTGCGCCGATCTCGGCGGCGAAGAGCTCGATCATGTCGTCGCTGAGCGACTGCGTCGCGGTCACCATCTCGCCTTGGAGGAGCAGGAACCGGATGACGTCACCGGCCGAGCGGTTGAGCTTGGGTCCGAGGTCGCGGGCCGTCGAGCCGCGCTCGACGATGATCTCGCCCTCGGGCACCGGCGCGTTCGACGGCAGATACGCGGTCAGCTGGGTCGGTTCGAGCTCTTCGAGGTTGCGGCGCCGGCGCCGGGCCCGACGCTGGGGCGGGCGGCCACCACGGCCGAAGCTGGGAGCACCGCCTCGGCCGGCCGGGCCACCGGCACCAACCGGGCCGCCGGGTCCGGACCGACCTGCGAACCCTCCGGCCGGTCGGCCGGCAAAGCCGCCACCGCTGCGTCCCGGGGCACCGCCGGCGGGTCGACCCCCGGTCCTGGGCGCGTACCCGCTGCCGGGGCGCGACGCGGGGGCGGGGCCTGTCGCGCGTCGGCCACCCAACCCGGGCGGCGGGGGGATGGGACGTCCCGACGGCCCGAGGGGCGGGCGCACCGCCGGGGGGGGCGGGATGGGCCGCCCCGACTGCGACATCGGAGGGCGCGACGGACGCGCTCGCTGTTCGGGGCGGATCCCGGGGTCGGCCGCCGAAGGCGGGGCCGACGACGCGGCCGGAGCCGCTGGTGCGGCGGCGACGGGCGGCGGGGCGGCCGAGGCCGCGGCGGGTGCGGGCGCACGGGCCGGCGCGGGCGGCGGCACTGCGGCGGCCGGGGCGGCCGCAGCCGGGGCGGGTGAACGGGGGGGCGCTGCTGGAGGGGTGGGGGCGACCGCCGGCGCGGGTCGCTCGAGCGGGCGGGGCGGCCGGGACTCGGCCGGGGCCGGCGGGGGCGCCGGGGCGCGGGTGCTGCTGATGAGCCGGGGTTTCGGCGCCGGGGCCTCGGTCGGCTCCTCGGCGCGGGCAGGACGGGTCGAACGAACGGTGCCGGCCTTCTTGGCCCCCTTGGCCGGTGCGGCCGGCTCGGGCTCCTCGGGCGGCGCCGCGCGGCGGAGCCCATCGGCGTCGGCCTTCCGGCGGACCCGATCTGCCTGGGCGTCCTCGATCGACGACGAGTGACTCTTCACTCCGATGCCGAGGGACACGCAGAGGTCGAGGGCCTCCTTGTTACTCAGCCCAAGCTCGCGGGCGAGCTCGTAGACACGGATCTTTGCAGCCAACTGTTCTCTTCGTCCTCGCGTTCTTCCAGGCGTTTTCCGGTATTGGGAGCCGACGCGACGCCTGGCACCGGAGGCGACCGGTCGGGTCATTCTCCCACATCGCACGCCGGAGACCGACGGCCGGAGGCACCCGCTTCTTCGACTACCGATCGGCCGCCTCGGGCCGATCGGAGAGCCGCCCCCCGAGCGCCTCGATGGCCTCCCGGCCGATCCCCTCCCCCAACGCCCGTTCGAAGGCACCCCGCCGCCGCGCGTTCTCGAAGCACTCCGGGCGCCCGGCACACAGCCACGCCCCCCGACCGGGACCCTTCCCGATCTTGAGCGCCCCGTCGCTCGCCAACGTGATCCGGACCAACTCGGACTGCTCGGACCGCCGCCGGCAGCCGACGCAGGTGCGGACCGGCGTTATTCCGCTTCCACGGAAGACTCGGCCGAGGCGGACTCGGGCTCTGCCGCTTCGACCGCTTCGACCGCTTCGACCGGACCGGGAACCGCGGCATCCTTGGCCGGCACCGTCTCAGCGGCCTCGGCCGGCTCGGACGAATCGGTCGGCTCGGCCTGCTCTTCGGCCGCGTGGCTCCACTCTTCGGCCGAGATGGCCTCGCCTCCCTCGGCCGGCTTCCAGACCATCTCGCCGGACTCGTCCTCGACCCATTCGCCCTCGGCCCAGTCCTGCCCCTCGTAGGCGGCCTCCTCCTCCAGCTGGGTCTCACTCTTGATGTCGATCCGCCAGCCGGTGAGCCGGGCCGCCAGCCGCGCGTTCTGGCCTTCCTTCCCGATGGCCAGCGACAGCTGGTAGTCGCTCACGATCACCGTGGCCGTGCCGGTCGCGTCGTCGAGATGGACCTCACGGACCCGGGCCGGGGCCAACGCGTTCTGGATCAGCTCGACCGGGTCGTCGGAGAACGGGACGACGTCGACGCGCTCGCCCCGCAGCTCGTTGGTCACCATGCGCACCCGCGAGCCGCGCGCGCCCACACAGGCCCCGACCGGGTCCACGTTGGGGTCGTTCGACCAGACAGCGATCTTGGTGCGGTGGCCCGGCTCGCGGGCGACCGCCTTCAGCTCCACCACGCCGCCGGAGATCTCGGGCACCTCGAGCTCGAAGAGCCGCTTGATCAAGCCGGGGTGGGTTCGGCTGACGACGATCTGGGGGCCCTTGGTCGTCTTGCGGACCTCGACGATGTAGGCCTTGAGACGGGCGCCATGCTCGTAGCGCTCGTAGGAGACCTGCTCGGCCTGCGGCAGCAGCGCCTCCACCTTGCCCAGGTCGAGCAGGGTGTAGCGGTTGTCGGTCTGCTGGACGATGCCGGTGACGATGTCGCCCTCGCGCCCCGCGTACTCCTCGTACTTCATGTCCCGCTCGACCTCGCGGATGCGCTGGAGGATGACCTGCTTGGCCGTCTGCGCGGCGATGCGGCCGAAGTCGGCCGGGGTGTCGTCCCACTCCCGGATGACGTTGCCGTCCTCGTCGAGCTCCTGGCCGTAGACGCGGATCTCACCGGACTCGGGGTCGATCGTGACGACCGCCTCCTCGGCGGCGTCGGGACGACGCTTGTACGCGGCGACCAAGGCGTTGGCCAACGCGTCGAGCAAGGTCTCGACAGAGATCCCCTTGTCTCGTGCGATCTGCCCCAGCGCGTCGAGGAACTCGAAGTTGGTCTTGCTCATGATCTCGACCGCTCTCTCTCTTGCTGCTTGCGCCCCCGCTCGACCTTGGCGGCGCGATCGGGGCTCGGCCCCGGGCCCCACTCGAACACCGTCCTCGCCCGCTCGATCTGGTCATAGGCGATCCGTATCGACCCGTCGGGCACCTCGGGTCCCTCGATGACGAACCCCGTCTCGTCGGCGGTGCCGAGCACGCCCCGGACCCGCCGGGGGGCGGCCGTGTCGGGCAGCGTGCGGACGGTCACCGTCTCGCCGACCGCACGCGCGAAGTGGGCGGGGGTGCGCAGGCGACGCTCCAGCCCCGGGCTCGACACCTCGAGCGTGTAGCGACCCGGGAACGGGTCCAGCTCGTCGAGGGTGCGCGACGCGGCCCGGTTGGCTTCGGCGAGTGCGTCGAGGTCGACACCACCGGGGCGGTCCACGGTCACCTGGACCTGGGAACCCCCGATGACGACGTCGATCAGTTCGAGGCCGGACGCTTCGAGAACCGGTGAGAGCGCGTCGACGAGCCGTTCGGTCACGTCCACTGCTTCCTCCTCTCTCCGGTGCTTTCTACGCCCCTTCCCCTGCGGCGACTGCCCTGCGACCGCAGACCGGCCGCAAAATGAAAGCGTGGGCCGCGGCCCACGCTTCAAAAGGCCCCGTTTAGGACCGGACAGCGCCTGACACTATACCAATCAGTAGGATTTCCCGACGACGGCTACGAGGGATTCTTCGTCGCCCTCGGCCAGGGAGCCGTCGGGTCGCTGCAGGCACCGCACCGTGATGCCGGCCTCGGCGAGGCGATCCTCGCCCGCCTCCCCGACCGCCGCCCACGGCAGCACCGCGAACCCGCTGGTCCCGGCCTCGATGGCCTCGTCCAGGGTGTCCACCGTCGTCGTCTTGGCGTCCCGGAAGGCCTTGGCCTCGGCGTACAGCGTCTCGGTGGTCCGCCCGAGGACCGCCAGCACCTCGGCGGTCAGGCCGCGCAACGCCACCGGCGACTTGGTCCGATCGAGGCGGACCACCACCACCGCCTTGTCCTCGGCCAGATCTCGGGGGCCCACCTCGACCCGCACCGGGACCCCCTTGCGCTCCCAGTCGATCGCGCGGCGGCCGAAGCCGGTGTCGGTCCGGTCGTCGATCCGGACCCGCAGCCCCGAGGCCTTCAGGTCCTCGGCGATCGCCGCCGCGGCCCGTTCGGTCGCCTCGTCGGCCTTGACCACCATGACCACCACCTGGCTCGGCGCGAGCGCTGGGGGCAGACGGAGACCGAAGTCGTCGCCGTGCACCATGATCAGCCCGCCGATGAGGCGGGTGCTGGCGCCCCACGACGTCTGGAAGACATATTGCTGAGCGCCGCTCTCGTCGGAGAACGAGATGTCGAAGGCCTTGGCGAAATTCTGGCCGAGCTCATGGCTCGTGCCGAGTTGCAACGCCTTGCCGTCGCCCATCATCGCCTCGGACGCCCAGGTGCGCACCGCCCCGGCGAAGCGCTCGCGCTCGGTCTTGTGGCCAAGCAGTGCCGGGATGCCGGCCACCTTCTCGGCGGTGTCGAGGTACACGTCGCGAAGGATCCGGAGCGCGTAGGCGTTCGCCTCGGCCTCGGTCGCGTGCGCGGTGTGGCCCTCTTGCCAGAGGAACTCGGTCGTGCGGAGGAACAGACGGGTCCGCATCTCCCAGCGGACCACGTTGGACCACTGGTTGATGAGCAGGGGCAGGTCGCGGTGGCTCTGGATCCACTTCGCGAAGAAGTAGTTGACCACGGTCTCGCTGGTCGGCCTGACCACGATCGGCTCCTCGAGCAGCTTGCCGCCCCCGTGGGTCACCACGGCCAACTCGGGGCTGAACCCCTCCACGTGGGACGCCTCGAGCCGGAGGAACGATTCGGGGATGAACAGCGGGAAGTAGGCCCCCTCGGCGCCGGCCTCCTTGATGCGCCGGTCCATCTCGTCGACCAGCAGCTCCCAGATGCCGAAGCCCCACGGGCGGATGACCATGGTGCCGCGCACCGGCCCGTTCTCGGCCATCTCGGCGCCGGCCACCACCTCTTGGTACCAACGCGGGAAGTCCTCGGCTCGGGGGGCGAGCCCCCCCTTGTCGTTCGGCATGCCGAAGGTTATCCGTGGCCCGGTCGCCTTCCCGGCGTGGGCCGGGTTGGCCGGCCGGTCAGCCCTCCTCGACCCGCCGGCGGATCTTCTCGATCCGCACGTTGGACGCGTTCGGGTCGGCGCCGCCTTCTTCGAGCAACGCCATTCGGTCCGCCTCGGCCTCGGCGGCGGCCGTCTTGTCGGCGGCGGCCAGGCGGGCCTCGACCCCCTCGCTGACCAGCTTCTCGGCCTCGGCGACCAGGGCATCGACCATCTCGTCCTCGGGGACGACCCGGACGATCTCGCCCCGGATGAACAGGTGGCCCTTGTGCAGCCCCGCCGCGATGCCGATGTCGGCCCCCCGGGCCTCGCCCGGACCGTTCACCACGCAGCCCATCACCGCGACCTGGATCGGGAGGTTGCGATCCTCGAGCGCCTCCTGGGCGGCCTTGGCCACCGCGATGACGTCGACCTGGGCGCGCCCGCAGGACGGACACGCGATGAGGTCCAGGCCCTTGCGCTCGCGCAGGCCGAGCGACTCGAGCAGCTGGCGGCCCGCCTTGGCCTCCTCGACCGGATCGGCGGTGAGCGAGTAGCGGATGGTGTCGCCGATCCCCTCGGCGAGCAGCGCGCCGATGCCGGCGGTGCCCTTGATCAACCCGGCCGGCGGGGGGCCGGCCTCGGTGACCCCGAGGTGCAACGGGTGGTCGAACGTCTCGGCGGCCAGCCGGTAGGCGGCGATCATGAGCGCGACCGACGAGGCCTTGACCGAGATCTTCACGTCGTCGAAACCAACCTCGGCGAAGTAGGCCAGCTCCTTCTGCGCCGACTCGATCAGGGCCTCGGGGGTGACCCCGCCGTGCCGCTCGTAGAGCTCCTTGTCGAGCGAGCCGGCGTTCACCCCGATCCGGATGGGGACACCGCGATCCTTGGCCTCGGAGGCCACCGACTTGATCTCGGCCTCCTTGCGCAGGTTGCCGGGATTGAGCCGCAACCCTTGGACGCCCGCGTCGAGCGCGGCCAGGGCCATCTTGTGATGGAAATGTATGTCGGCGATGATCGGCACCGGCGAGCGCGGGACGATCTGGGCCAACCCCTCGGCGGCCGCCTCCTCGTTGCACGTGCACCGCACGATGTCCGCCCCCGCCGCGGCCAGGGCGTAGATCTGGGCGAGGGTCCCGTCGACGTCGGCCGTCTTGGTGGTCGTCATCGACTGGACCGAGACGCGGGCATCGCCCCCGACGGCCACGTCGCCCACGTGGATCTGGCGGGTCTTGCGGCGCGCCGTGAGGAGATTCCCTGAGAGTTCCACGTACCCATTGTGCCCCGGAGTGGGTCCCGGCCGTGCGCCGCGGCCGCCGGCCCCCCGGCCGGCCTCAACCGAAGGGGTTGGTAACCGGGTGGGTGATGTCCAGGTAGGCGGCCGAGGTGACCAGCAGGATGAGCAGGAACATGAAGGCGTAGGCAACCGGGACGAGCTTGGCTGCGTCGGCCTGGTAGTAAGGCCGGCCTCTCCGGGTGCGGATCCGCTCGTAGACGGCGATGGCGACGTGGCCGCCGTCGAGCGGGAGCATCGGCAGCATGTTGGCGATGCCGATGAAGATGTTCAGCGCGATCAGCACCTCGAGGAGGGAGGCGGCCCCGGCCTGGGCGCCCTGCACGGCCGTGCGCACGGCGCCGATGATCGACTCGGGCCGGGGCGTGTTGTTCCGCTGGTCCTGGGCCGCAGCGGTCGGGTTGGCCACCTCGTGGATGTAGTTGGCGATCCCGTGTGGGGAGAACACCTGGCCGAGCCCGGTGAAAGCGTCGCCGGTCGTCTGGCCGATGACCACCCCGGCGCCACCCAGGGCGCCCAACGGGTTCTCGGCGACGTTGACCCCCTCGAGGCCGACGCCAATCACGCCGGTCGGCTTCCCGGAGCGCTTCTCCAGGGGCTGGCCCCCGCTGATCACGTCGCGCTTGTCCTCGGGCACGACGGTGACCGTGCGCGTGATGCTGCCCCGCTGCACCTCGAGACGCAGCGGCACGTCCACCGCCCGCCGGATGGCGTCAACCAACTGGTTGGGATTGGAGAACGAGTGACCGTTCACCCCGACGATGACGTCGCCCACCTTCAACCCGGCCTGTTGGGCCGGGTTCAGGCGTTGGCCGGCGAACGAATCCAAGCTCGCGATCTCGACCTTGGAGCTCGATTGGCCGCCGATGAAGACGAGCGCCGCCCACGCGAGGACGAACGCCATGACGAAGTGCATGAACGAACCGGCCGATGCCACGATGATCCGGTTGTGAAAGGGCTGTTGGCGGTAGGTGCGGGCCTCGTCGGCGGGATCGATCTCCTCGAGGTTGGTCATGCCGGGGATCTTCACGTAGCCCCCGGCCGGAATTCCCTTCACGCCGTAGTCGGTCTCGCCGCGGCGGATCGACCACAGGCGAGGCCCGAAGCCCACAAAGAACTCGGTCACCTTCATCCGGCTCCACTTGGCCGTGACGAAGTGTCCCGCCTCGTGCACCATGATCATGACCACGACCGCGAGGATCACGAGGAACAGGTCCCCGAGCCCGAACAAGAAGAAGATCGCTGCGACGGCGATGATGGAGACGGCCAGGCGCACCAGCGCGCGCTTGGAGCTCGGCGTCGGCGGCGCGGTGACCGGGGGGCGGGGCGGGGCGATCGTCACGAGGTCCCGCCACGCTTCTCGACCGCGATCTCGGCGCGGACCCGGGCCAGGCGGTCGGCCTCGAGCACCGCTTCTAGCGAGTCGATCGGCTGGTCGTCGAAGGATTCCAGGGTGTCGGCAACCACCTCGGCGATGGACAACCACGCCAGGCGCCCGGACAAGAAGGCGGCCACCGCGACCTCGTTGGCCGCGTTGAGCCACGCCGGTGCGCCGCCCCCCGTCCTCCCGGCCCGGTACGCGAGGTCGAGACATCCGAACACGTCGCGGTCGGGCGGCTCGAAGGTGAGCTCCATGGGGCTCCCCCAGTCGACCGGTCCGAAGGCCACGTCGAGTCGGGCCGGGTAGCCGAGGGCATACCCGATCGGCAGGCGCATGTTGGGTATCGACAGTTGGGCCAGCGTCGCCCCATCGACGAGCTCGACCATCGAGTGGACGATCGACTGGGGGTGCACGACGACCTCGATGCGGTCGTAGTCCACCCCGAAGAGCTCGTGGGCCTCGATGACCTCGAGGCCCTTGTTCATGAGGGTGGACGAGTCGATGGTGATCTTGGGCCCCATCTTCCAGGTCGGATGGGCCAGGGCGTCGGCACGGGTGACCCCGGCCAGCTCGCCGCGGCTGCGACCTCGGAACGGCCCCCCCGACGCGGTGATCAACACGCGGGCGACGTCGGTCGGTCGCCCCACCGAGGCCAGGCACTGGTGGACCGCACAGTGCTCGGAGTCGACCGGAACGATCTCGGCGCCCGGGGTCGCCCGGGCCCGCTGCACGATCGGGGCGCCCGCGATGAGGGACTCCTTGTTGGCTAGCGCGAGCCGCCGGCCCGATTCGAGCGCGGCCATGGTGACCGGGAGACCGGCGAACCCGACCACCCCGTTCAGCACCACGTCGGCGGCCGTGGCGGCGGCAACCAGACCCTCGGGACCCGACACGACCTCGGTGCCGGACGGCACCAGCTCGGCCAGCCTCGGGGCGAGCGTGGAGTCGCCGATCGCGACCAGGGCCGGATGGAGCGCCTGGGCCTGTTGGGCCAGCAGATCGACGGAGCGCTGCGCGCCCAGCGCGACCACCTCGAAGCGGCCGCCGCTCGCCTGGACGACCTCGATCGCCTGGGTGCCAATGGAGCCGGTCGAGCCGACCAGGCTCACCGTGCGGCTAGTCACGGACCCGGGCGCGCTCGGGTGCGGTCATCGATCCAGCATGCCATCGTCGGGCGTCTCCCCAGGGTCACCGGGGACCCGGTCATGCCAGATGGAAGGCGATGACCAGGTAATAGGTGGCCGGCAGGACGAACAACAACCCGTCAACACGGTCGAGCAACCCGCCGTGGCCCGGCAGCAGCCGGCCCATGTCCTTGAGCCCGAGGTGGCGCTTCACCGTCGACTCGAACAGGTCACCCAAGGTGGACACGACCGAGACGACCACGCCGAGGGCGGCGGCCTTGCCGACCGTCCACGGATGGATCAGGTGCACGACCCCCACCGAGATCACCACCGAGGTGAGCAGCCCGCCGACGAAGCCCTCCCAGGTCTTGTTGGGGCTGACCGAGGCCATCGGGTGACGGCCGAGCCACGCCCCGAAGGTCAGCGCACCGACGTCATAGGCGACCGCGGCGATGATGCCGCCGAGCAGGAACGCGATGCCGCGGCGGTCCGGGAAGAGCGCCGGGGAGAGCAACAGCGCCCCGTAGGAGCCGAACACGGCCACCCACGCGAAGACGAACAGGGTGGTGCCGGTCGAGCGCACCGCGTCGGTCTGCTCCACCCCGGCCAGGTGCCAGACGAAGCAGAAGGCGACCAGGAGCACCAGCACCAGGGGCAGCGCGGCCTCGCCCTTGTTGTAGGTGGCGACCATGAGCGAGACCGTGGCCACCAGGCCGAGCAGGGTCACCGGGTGGTATCCGCCCTGGCGGAAGGCCGCGTAGGCCTCGGCGGCGGCCATGGTCACCACCACCGTGACCAGCGCCAGCGCGGGAGCCGGCCCCAGCTTGAAGGTGACCAGCGCCAGGGCCCCGAGGACGAGCCCCGAGACGATGGCGGCGGCCACGTTGCGGGGGGACGCCTCGTCGGTGTGGGGGCCGGTGGGCGGGCGCAGCCGGTCGCTCGCCGGGGGCGCGGGGCGGCGGGGCGGGGCGAGCTTGCGCTCGGCCGCCGCCGCGCGGCGGTTCTCGGAACGCTGCGATCGGAACCGCGGCCGGCGGTCGTCGACGAAGTCGTCGGGCACCTCGATGAGGTCGTGATCCCCGATCATCGGGGCGCGCCCGGGCGGCTCGGAACCGAAGGCTCCCTCGGGCTCCTCACCGATGGCGATCGAGGCAACGCCCAGGCCGTCTCGGGGCTCATGGTCGTGTTCGGCTCCAACCTTGGGGATCACGGCGGTGATCGGGCCCTCGGCCTCGTCGTCGCTCACCCAGCCCGGCGCCGGCACGGCCAGGGCCAGGTCTTCCCAGTCGCTCTCGCCGTCCTCCCAGCCGGATTCGTCGTCGCCGAAGATCTGGCGCGCCGAGGGCTTGGACCCGGGAAGATCGAACACCCATGGCTGGCGGTCCGACGGTCCCGTGTCGAGGGAGCCCTGCCCGGTCTGGTCACCGGCCAGCATCGATGGCTCGAAGTCCTCATCCTGGGCCTCCCAGTCCGAGCCCTCCTCGCGCCAGGTCGGCCCGGGCAGCGACGCGAAGGGGTCCGAGCCGACCGAGTCGTCCTCCCGACGGAGGATGGAGGGGACCTCACCGGTGGGGGGTTCGGTCCAGTGCGGCAGGGGCGGCGTGACGAACGTGGTCGCCGGAGGCTCTTCCTCGACGCCTTCGTCGTCGTGCTCGTCACTCGACGGAGGCTGGCCCTCGTCGGCCGAACGCGCGGCGGCCGAACGACCGGCCGGCTCGGCACCGACGATCCGCACCCGCCCGCTGCGGTAGCCGGTGTGCTCGAGCCCTTCGTCTCGTTCGTCGTCTCTAGCCATGTGCCCCCTCAGACCTCCAAGAGCTCGCGCTCTTTGTGGCTGAGTAACTCGTCGATCGCGCCCACCTGGGCGTGGGTGACCTTCTCGAGCTCCTTCTCGAACCGCTCCAGCTCGTCGGAGGTCAAGGACCCGTCTTTCTCGAAGCCCTCGAGCTCGTGGCGCCCGCCCCGGCGCAGGTTGCGCACGGCGATGCGACCCTCTTCGGCCTTGTGTCGGACGACCTTCACCAGCTCCTTGCGCCGCTCCTCGGTCAACGGAGGGAACGCGAGCCGGATGACGTTGCCGTCGTTGGATGGGTTGATGCCGAGGTCCGAGCTGCTGATGGCCTTCTCGATCGCATTGAGCGACCCCTTGTCATAGGGGGAGACCACGAGGAGCATCGCGTCGGTGACGCTGAACCCGGCCAGCTGGCGCAGCGGAGTCGGGGTCCCGTAGTAGTCGACCATCAGGGGCTCGATGATGGCCGGATTGGCCCGCCCGGTCCGGACCGTGAAGAACTCGGTCCGGACGTGGTCGACCGCCTTCGCCATCTTGTCTCGAACCTCTTCCAGTACGACCTGAGCGAGCTCTTCGGTCATCGAACCAGCGTACCGATCTGTTCGCCCGAGAGCGCCCGACGCAAATTGCCCTCCGGCATCAGGTCGAACACCCGGATCGGCAGGCCGTTGTCCTTGCAAAAGGTGATCGCCGTGAGGTCCATGACCCGGAGGTCCTTGGCCACCACGTCCATGAAGGAGATCTCGTCGAACCGGGTGGCCGAGGGGTCGAGATGGGGGTCGGCGCTGTAGACGCCGTCCACCCCCCCGTGGGTCCCCTTGTACAAGAGGTCGGCCTCGATCTCGGCGGCCCGGAGCGCGGCCGAGGTGTCGGTGGTGAAGTACGGGTTGCCCATGCCGGCGGCCAGCAGCACCACCCGGTCCTTCTCCAGGTGCCGGATGGCCCGGCGCCGAATGTAGGGCTCGGCGACTTCGGCCATGCTGATCGCGGTCAGCACCCGGGTGTCCTGGCCGTGCTGCTCGAGCGCGTCCTGCAGGGCCAGCGCGTTGATCACGGTGGCCAGCATCCCCATCGTGTCGGAGGTGGCCCGGTCCATGCCGGCTCCGGCCCCGGTCGTGCCCCGCCAGATGTTGCCGCCACCCACGACCACGGCCAGCTCGATGTTGAGCTCGGCGCGGGCTTCCGCGATCTCGCGGGCGAAGCGCTCGACCACGCCGGCCTCGAGCACCTCGTCTGAGGACGCCGACGCCAAAGCCTCGCCCGACATCTTCAGCACGACACGCCTGTGGTCACTCACACGACGCTCCCAAGGCGGCTTCGCCGGCCCTATGGACCGATGACCACCTGGGCAAAGGCGACGATTTCTGCCGAGCCCAGCATGGCGGCGACGGTCTGCTTGTCGTCATGTGCCGACGGTTGCTCCAAGAGAACCCGCTCCTTGAACCAGCCGTTCATTCGACCCTCGATGATCTTGGGCAGCGCCGCCTCCGGCTTGCCCTCATTGCGGCTGAGCGCTTCGAGGGTCGCGCGCTCGGCCTCAACCTCTTCTTTGGGCACTTCCTCACGGCGCAGGTACGTGGGCCGGGAAAACGCGGCGGTCAACGCGACCTCGTGGGCCAGCTCGGTCGATCCGCCCTTGAGGACCACCGCCACCGCGTTCACGCCACGGCCGGACTGTTGGTGGAGGTAGGTGTCGACGACTTCACCCTCCTTGGCTTCGAGGCGATACACCCGCCCGACCGAGATGTTCTCCTTCAGCGTCGCCACGAGGCGTTCGACGTCCTCGCTCCGTTCGGCGATCGCCTCCTCACCCTTGGCGGCGACCAGGGCCGCCAGGTCGTCGGCCACCGCGACGAATTCGGCCGCCTTGGCCACGAAGTCGGTCTCGCAACGCAGCTCGACGATTGCGGCCACGTCATTGTCCTTCACCACCGAAACGGCGCCCTGGGTGGCGTCCCGGTCCTCGCGCTTGACCTTCTCGGCAAGCCCGTGCTCGCGCATCCACTTCACGGCGGCTTCCATGTCGCCGTCACTCTCTTCGAGAGCGCGCTTCGCGTCCATCATTCCGGCGCCGGTGTCTTGACGAAGCTTCTGCACATCCTTGGCCGTGAAGTTGGCCACCTCTACACCTCCGACCCGTCGCCGCCCACGGCGACGGTGCCTTGTTCGGTTCCGTTGCTCTCTTCGAGCTCGGTGGCTTCGACCTCGGTGGCTTCGACCTCGGTGGCTTCGACCTCGGTGGCTTCGACCTCGGTGGCTTCGACCCCGGGCGCCTCCGCGGTTGCCGGCGGAGCCTCGGTGCTGGGGGCCTCCGCCGTGGCAGGGGCGCCTGCCTCGACCTTTTCGGGTGCCGGTGCCGGTGCGTCCTCGGAGCGTTCGGGCGGCGGCGGGATGGGTCGTGACGCGGCACGTGATGGCGCAGAAGTCGCCGCCGCTCCGTTCGTCGCCTCCTCGGCCGGCCGGGGCGTCGGACGGTTGCCGGCTATCCAGCGGCCTTCGCGCACCGCCTCGGCCACCACCCGGCACATGAGCGCGCCAGAACGGATGGCGTCGTCATTGCCCGGGATGACGTAGGTGATCACGTCGGGGTCGCAGTTCGTGTCCACGACCGCGACGACCGGCATGTGCAGCTTGTTCGCCTCGGTGACGGCGATGTGCTCCTTCTTCGTGTCGATGACGAAGATCGCGTCGGGCAGGCGGTCGAGCCCGCTGATCCCGCTCAGGTTCCGCTTGAGCTTCTCGAGCTCGCGGACATGACGCAGCGCCTCCCGCTTGGGCATCCCCTCGAAGTCGCCGGCCGACTGCATGGTCTCAAGCTCTTGCATGCGCTTCACCCGGCCGCTCACGGTGGCGAAGTTGGTCAGCATGCCGCCGAGCCAGCGCTGGTTCACAAAGGGCATGCCGCAGGCCTTGGCATAGTCGGCCACCGGGCCCTGGGTCTGCTTCTTGGTCCCGACAAAGAGGACCTTGCCACCACCCGCGACGAGGTCGCGGATGAACGTGTAGGCGGACTCGACCCCTTCGAGGGTCTTGTTCAGGTCGATCAGGTAGATGCCGTTGCGCTCGCCCAGGATGTAGCGGCGCATCTTGGGGTTCCATCGACGGGTCTGGTGCCCGAAATGGACCCCAGCCTCCAGCATCTGGCGCATCGTGACGACGGCCATAGGTTTGACTCCTCCAGTCGGTTGTTCCTCCCCGGGCGCAACACCTCGAAGAGGCGACCGTGGAACGCGCTCGGGTGCGTGGTTTTGCGAAGGTTGACGCTCCCCTACGGGAGCAGCGAAGAGTGTACTCGGGGCCCAGGGCCCCTGACCAACGGCCCTCAGGCCCGGGGGTGGGTCCCCCGGTACACCTTGACCAGCCGCTCCTTGCTCACGTGCGTGTACACCTGGGTCGTCTGGAGGCTGGAGTGGCCGAGGAGCTCCTGGACGACCCGCAGATCCGCTCCCCCGTCGAGAAGGTGGGTGGCGAAGCTGTGGCGCAGCGCGTGGGGGTGGGTGGGCACCGGCGAGCGCCGGTCGATGATCCGCCGGACGTCCCGTGGACCGAGGCGGTTTCCGGCCCGGTTCAAGAAGACGGCCTCGATCGGGCTGTGCGGGCGAGCCAGCTCGGTCCACCCCCGCCCGAGCCAGTCGGACAAAGCGTCGGCGGCCCGGTCGTGGATCGGCACCTGGCGTTCCTTGTTCCCCTTGCCGATCACCGTCACGATCCGACCCGAGAGGTCGAGACCGCCGCGATCAAGACCGCACAGCTCGGCCACCCGGAGGCCGGCCGCGTACAGCAGTTCGAGTACCGCGGTGTCCCGCAGGTCGGCGGCCAGCGCCTTTGCGTCAGCGCCCTGGACGGCCCCGGACGGGTCGAGGAGGCGGTCGAGCTCGGTGTGCGAGAGGACCCTCGGCAGGCGGCCGTTCGCCTTGGGCGCGGACAGCCCCCGGGCCGGGTCGGACTCGATCAGCCCCCGGCGCCGGCACCACTGAAAGTAGGCCCGCAGGGCGGCCGCCTTGCGGGCCACCGACGCCCGCGCGTACCGGCGGGTGGCCAGGAAGGCCAGATAGCGACGGAGCAGGATCCGGTCCACCCCCACTGGGCCCTCGATCCCCCCGCGCCCCACCCACTCGGCGAACGCGACCAGGTCGGAGTGGTACGAGCGTCGGGTGGACTCGGCACGACCGCCGAGAGCCTGGTCGAACACCTCGAGCTCCCAGGCCGCCGAGATCGCCCCCTCGGGCGCGACAACCGAGCCCTGTTGTTTCGCATCCGACATCACGACCACGGTAGGTCGGCCGGTTCCACCTGGTGGGGACGGTCGTGGGTCGATCGAGAGCGAGCCCGCCACGAATACGGTGGGGGTCCTGTGCGGCCGTCGCGCAGAGGTCGCTATGGCATGATCGCCCAAGGCGATCGGGGCATCCGAGGTTTCGGTCCGGCGAAGACCGGACCGAGGAGCGAGGCGAGTCGATGAGCAGTCGGATCCTGGTGGTCGAGGACGACGAGCGGATCCGCTCCTCCATGCGCCTGGCCCTCGAAGAAGAGGGCTACGAGGTCGACGACGTGGGGAGCGGCGAAGAGGCGCTCGACCACTTCGCCGCCCAGGCCCCCGACGTCACGCTCATCGACCTCATGCTCCCGGGCATGGACGGCTTCGAGTGCTGCCGGGCACTGCGACGCCAGAGTGCGGTGCCCATCATCATGGTCACGGCTCGCACCGACACCCACGACATCGTGGCCGGGCTCGAGGCGGGCGCGGACGACTATGTCACCAAGCCCTTCGTGGCCAAGGAGCTCGGCGCCCGCATCCGGGCGCTCCTCCGCCGGGCCCGGCCGGCCGAGGAGGAGCCCCGCGTGCTCAACTTCGGCGATCTCGAGCTCATCCCCGAACAGGGGGTCCTGCGACACCACGACGGCGCTGACGTCCACTGCACGAGGACCGAGTTCCGGTTGCTCTGCGAGCTGGCCACCAACCCCAACAAGGTGTTGACCCGCGAACAGCTCCTCGACCGGGTGTGGGGTTACGACTACTTCGGGGACGGCCGGCTGGTCGACGTCCATATCCGCCGGTTGCGGACCAAGGTCGAGCCGGACCCCGCCCTGCCGCGCCACATCCTCACCGTCCGGGGCATGGGCTACAAGCTGGTTCCCTGACGTGACCGACGCGGCGGACGCCCTGGCGCCGCCCGCTCGCAACGACCGGCTGCACACGTTGCTCCGGGGTCCCCTCGAGATGTGGGAGCGGCTGGGCCTCCAGGCCCGGGTCACCGGGCTCTTCGCCTTCGGGGCCCTGCTCCTGTCGCTGTTGATGGGCGGCTTGGCCTTCTACACGACGTCGCACTTCTTGGTGAGCGACCAGGTCAACGCGGCGATCACCCAGGCCGCCGACGGTGCGAACACCCTGCAGGCCGACCTGCCCGCCGACGCGTCGGAGATCACCACGCTGTTGAGCGACCTCGACTCGACCTCGGGCGCCCAGTCGGTCCTCGTCTATCAGGGCACCCCGTATTCGTCGCAGCTCAGCCTGTCGACCGCCAACCTGCCCAGCGGGCTCGTGAAGCTGGTGCGGAGCGGGACGCCGGGAACCCAGAACTTCGTGCTCGACACCACGCCCCAGGTGGCCGTCGGGATCCCGCTGCCGGCCGTGCCCGGTGGGCACGCGATGTACTTCGCGATCTTCAACCTGGCCGACCTCGACCACACCCTGCACGTGCTCGC
>Ga0181521_10002281_pt1 | contig 23346 bp, 19 predicted proteins | sample PEATcosm2014_Bin_32_FD_119764 | JGI IMG/M metagenome (GOLD analysis project Ga0181521, IMG submission 119764) | Peatland microbial communities from MTU Mesocosm Facility, Houghton, MI, USA - PEATcosm2014_Bin02_60_metaG | ecosystem: Environmental > Terrestrial > Soil > Wetlands > Peat | place...
AGGAAGTGGACGCGCTGACCGGGCCGCTGATCGGGAATCCGAAGAGCGCTACTTACCGCCTGCTGGACATCGTCGGGCTCGACGTCTGGGATCACGTGACGCGGAATCTCCAGGGAGCGCTGGAGAACGACCCCTTTCACGCGCGCTTTGCACTGGCACCGTTCATGCTGGAAATGGTCAATCGCGGATGGCTGGGGGATAAGCGCGGGCAGGGCTTCTACAAGCGCGTGGGTAAGGAACGCGAGATTCACGCACTTGACTGGAAAACGTTCGAATACCATCCAGCCGCAAAACCGCGCTTCGCATCGCTCGAAGGCGTGCGAAAGATTGAACCGCTGGCCGACCGCCTGCGGGCGCTGATAGCGCTCGACGACAAGGCCGGCCGGTTCCTGTGGCAATTGTTAAGTGACCACGCGCTGTATGCGGCGCACATGGTTCCGGAGATTTCGGACCGCGTTGTCGAGATCGACCGCGCCATGCGCTGGGGCTACGCGAACGCGCTCGGACCTTTTGAGCTGTGGGACGCGCTCGGGTTTGTGGAAACCGCGCGGCGCATTGAAGCCGAGGGCCGCGCGCTGCCAGAGAGTATTCACAAGATGCTGTGGGCTGGTGCGCAGTCCTTCTACCGTCCGGCGGATGCGGATGGGCAGCCGCGCACCGAGTATTTCGATCTCAGCGGAAGCTTGTATAAGGAAATCGAAGCCCGTCCGGGGATCGTCGTGCTCGCGGAGCTGAAGCGGGCGCGGGGCGTGGTCAGGAAGAATGCGGGCGCGTCACTGATCGACCTGGGCGACGGCGTTCTGTGCTGCGAGTTCCACGGCAAGATGAATGCCATCGGCGACGACATCATGCAGATGGTGCGCGCCGGTCTCGCGGAGTTGGAAACAAACTTCGACGCCATGGTGATCGGCAACCAGGGCGAGAATTTTTCGGTCGGCGCGAATCTGATGATGGTTCTCCTCGCCGCGCAGGAGCAGGAGTGGGACGAACTGAACGGAGCGGTCCGGCGCTTCCAGCAGATGAACATGGCGCTGAAATATTCGCCAAAGCCTGTTGTGGCGGCACCGTTCGGAATGGCGTTCGGCGGCGGGTGCGAACTGCCGCTGCACTGCACGCGCGTGCAGGCGTCGGCGGAACTCTACATGGGGCTGGTCGAGGTGGGCGTCGGGCTGATCCCGGCGGGCGGCGGCTGCAAAGAGATGCTGCTGCGGTCGCATGACATCAAGAAGGTCTTCGCGCAGATCGGTTTCGCGAAGGTATCGACGAGCGCGGCTGAAGCCCGGCACTTCCGGTTTCTGCGGCACGGCGACGGCATTTCGATGAATCCCGAGCGCCTGCTTGACGATGCGAAACGGCTCGCGCTGTCGCTTGTGCCGAGCCACGCGCCCGGCGCGCCGCGCACCGACATTACAGTGTCGGGAGACGAGGGCTACGCGCTGATGAAGATGGGCGTCTGGATGGCTCGCGAGGGCGGATACATCTCGGCGCACGATGCGGTGATCGGCGAAAAACTGGCGCATGTTCTGAGCGGCGGACGGCTCACCGGAACGCCGCAGGTCTCCGAGCAGTATCTGCTGGATCTCGAGCGCGAGGCGTTTTTGAGTCTCTGCGGACGCGTGGAAACACAGCAGCGCATAGAGCACATGCTGAAAACCGGCAAGGCATTGCGAAACTAATGGTCATGTGGGGCAGGCAATCCTGCCTGCAGCCGGCTTTCCAGCCGGCTAGCCGCCTGAAAGGCGGCCGCGGCCATGATTGGCCGCCCCACAAGGCGATTGTGAACAGGTTCAATGAGTAGGACAAGCCACTACGATGCGCTGCTGATCATTTCTTTTGGAGGCCCCGAGAAGCACGAGGACGTGATTCCGTTTCTCGAGAACGTTCTGCGCGGCCGGAATGTACCGCGGGAACGGCTGCTCACGGTGGCCGAGCATTACTATCACTTCGACGGCCGGAGTCCGATCAACCAGTCGACCCGTGACCTGGTCGCGGCGCTGGAAAAGGAGTTTTGCGAACACGGCGTGGCACTGCCTATCTACTGGGGCAACCGCAACTGGCATCCCATGCTCGCCGAAACGGTAACGCGCATGCGGGACGACGGCATCCATCGAGCGCTGGCGATTGCGACCTCGGCGTTCGGCTCCTATTCGGGATGCCGCCAGTACCGTGAAAACATCGAGGCAGCGCGCACCGTTGTACCGGACGCGCCGGCCATCGAGAAGCTGCCGCCATTCTGGAATCATCCGGGCTTTCTCGAGACCATGGTCGATCGGACGCGAGATGCGCAGGCGAAGCTTCCGGGCGCGGACGTTGTCTATACGGCGCACAGCATTCCGGTTTCGATGGGAGAAACAAGTCCGTATGTGCAGCAGCTTCGCACGGCGTCTGAGTTCGTAAGCGGGGCGCTTGGGCTGTCGGCGCCGGTGCTGATTTTCCAAAGTCGCAGCGGACCGCCTTCACAGCCCTGGCTCGAACCGGATATCGGCGATTACCTGCGCAGTACCGAATCGAGGCGGCTGGTGATCGTGCCTATTGGATTTCTCTCCGACCACATTGAAGTGATTTACGATCTCGACGTGGAGGCGGCAGGGGTTGCGCAGCAACGCGGAATCGAGTTTGAGCGCGCGGGGACGCCGGAGCTGCATCCGCGCTTCATCCGCGGACTGAGGGAGATCGTCGAGGTTGTGTTAGTGAACGGAATCCCGAATCCGTGCGCGGCGGGATGCTGCCCTCCGGCGACGCGTCCCGGTAAATAAGAACCCTTACTCTTTTTTCCGCGGCATGGCGATCTGAATGTGCAACTCTTTGAGCTGCTCGGGGCGCACGGTGTTCGGTGCGTTCATCATGAGGTCCTCGGCGTTCTGGTTCATCGGGAACATGATGACTTCGCGAATATTCGGTTCATCCGCGATGAGCATGACGATGCGATCGATGCCAGGCGCGATGCCTCCGTGCGGCGGCGCGCCGTATTTCAGACCGTTGATCAGCGCCTTGAACCGGTTGTTGACGTCATCGCGCGTGTATCCGGCGATTTCGAAAGCGCGGTACATGATCTCCGGCTGATGATTCCGGATCGCGCCGGATGACAGTTCGTATCCGTTACACACGATGTCGTACTGGAAGGCCTTGATCGTCAGCGGGTCCTGCGTGTTCAGCGCATCGAGACCGCCCTGGGGCATCGAGAACGGATTGTGGCTGAATTCGATCTTCCCGGTTTCGGGGTCCGATTCGTACATCGGGAAATCGACGATCCAGCAGAAACGGTAGACGTTTTCTTCGATCAGCCCGAGCTGCTTGCCCAGCGCATCGCGCAGTCCACTCAGAATGCGGCAGATCTTCGCCTGATTGGTATCCGCGAGGAAGATGATGGCGTCGCCGGTCTGCGCGGCGGTTGCGTCGATCAGTTGCTTTGTGATCTCGGGCGAAAGGAACTTGGCAATGGGGCCCTTGAGCGAGCCATCCGCTTCGACGGTGAGCCAGGCAAGCCCTGCGGCGCCGCCGCTCTTGGCTTGTTCTTCCAGCTTGTCGAAAAACGAACGCGAACGGTCAGCCGTTTGCGGCAGCCGGATCGCCCGCACGGTCTTGCCGGCGAAGGCGCGGAACTGCGACTCGTTGAAGATCGCGCTCAGATCGACAATGATCAGCGGGTTGCGCAGGTCCGGTTTGTCGGAGCCGTACTTCAGCATCGCGTCGAGGTACGGAATTCTCGGGAACGGCGCCGGGGTCATGCTGCGCGCGGGTGAAAACTCCGGGAACAGCCCGGTCAGCAGCGTCTCGACGGCCTGGAAAACGTCGTCCTGTGTGACGAAGCTCATTTCGAGATCGAGCTGATAGAACTCGCCGGGCGAGCGGTCGGCGCGGGCGTCTTCATCGCGATAACACGGCGCGATCTGAAAATAGCGGTCGAAGCCGGACACCATAATCAACTGCTTGAACATCTGCGGCGCCTGCGGCAGCGCATAGAATTTTCCCGGATGACGACGCGACGGCACGAGGAAATCCCGCGCGCCTTCCGGGCTGGATGCGGTCAGCGTCGGAGTCTGGTACTCAACGAATCCCAGCTCGTTCATGCGTCTCCGGATGCTGGAAATGATGCGCGACCGCAGCAGGATATTGGCGTGCATCTTCGATTTGCGCAGATCGAGGAAGCGGTAAGTGAGGCGCATGTCCTCGGGCACGGGAAGCTCGGGGAAAACGCTGAATGGCACCGGCTCGGTCTGGCCGAGCACCTCGGCGTCCGTCACACGGATTTCGATTTCGCCCGTCGCCATCGACGGATTAATCGCGTCGGCATCGCGCGCGACGACTTTACCATCCACGCGGATCACCGTTTCTTTCGGCAGACTCGATATCGTGTCATAGACCTGGGAGCCGGGTTCGACGACCAGCTGCGTCACGCCGTAGTGATCGGCCAGATCGATGAAATAAACGCCGCCGTGGTCGCGCCGGTTGCGCAGCCATCCGGAAAGCCGCACGGTACTTCCCGTGTGAGAGCTTCTCAGCTCGCCGCATGTGTGACTTCTATACTTGTGCACTTCGCCTCAATTCCTGTCTCCGATACTTTGAAAAAGCTGTTCGCGCGAAACGCGGCGCTGATCGCCCGACTGCATGTCCTTCAGCGAGTATTCACCCGCGGCGATTTCATCATCGCCAAGGATCAGCGCGTAACGCGCACCCGATTTGTTAGCCAGTTCCATGGCGCGTTTGAGTTTTGCATTCGCGGCCACTTCCACCGACGCGCCCGAGCGGCGCAGATCGCGCGCGAGCGATCCCGCGTGCAGAAGAGCGGCGTCTCCCAGCGGCGCCATGAAGACGTCGAGCTGGTCGCACGCGCCCTGATCGACCGTCATCACCAGTCGGTCTTCGCCGATGGAAAAGCCGATCCCCGGGGAGTGGATGTTGGAACCGAGCGATTCCGCAAGGCCGTCGTAGCGCCCGCCGCCCAGCACTGAGTTCTGCGCGCCGAGATTGCCGTGCACCACTTCGAACGTGGTGCGCATGTAGTAATCGAGTCCGCGAACCAGGCGGGGCTTTACCTCGAACGGAATTCCGCGATCGCGCAGATAGGTCCGCACTGCGTCAAAATGCGGCGCGCAAACGCTGCAGAGATGATCGAGAATCGAAGGCAGTTTTTCGATGATCGGCTGATCTTCAGGCACCTTGCAATCCAGCACGCGCAGAGGATTGGTCTCCACGCGGCGCTGGCAATCGGTGCACAGTTGAGCGGCAACGGGACGCAGAGCCTCGCGCAGTGTCTCCACATAGACCGGCCGGCACGCCGCATCGCCCACCGAATTGATGAGCAGCGAGAATCCGCTGAGTCCGGCACGCGTGAGGATCTCGACGACCATCTCGATCACCTCAGCGTCGATGAAAGGCGATTCGGATCCGATGGCCTCCGCACCGATCTGAAAAAACTGGCGGTAACGGCCCTTTTGCGGACGCTCGCGCCGGAACATCGGTCCGATGTAATACAGTTTCTGCACGCCAGGCCGCTGATCCAGGCGGTGCTCGATATAGGCGCGGATGACCGACGCAGTCGCTTCGGGCCGCAATGTCAGCGACGAGCCATCGCGATCCTCGAACGTATACATCTCCTTCGAAACGATGTCGGTTTCCTGCCCGACGCCGCGCGCGAAAAGCTGGGTTTCTTCGAGGATCGGTGTGCGGATTTCGTGATAGTTGTACGCCCGGAAAACCTCGCGCGCAGTCCGTTCCACGCGGTTCCAAACCGCGGTGTCGGGGGGCAATAAGTCCCGGGTTCCTTTTACGGCGCGAATCATTGAAGGGGAAAGCTTCAATCTATCACGCGGCGCTTTTGAGGTCTCCTACACAATGGCGGCGGGCGGTGCGGGGTCTTCCGGCCGTCCGGCATTTGCCAGTGGAACTTTGATCAGCACGATTCCCAGTACGATCAAAATGACGATGCCGGCAATATAGGACGGACTCTGGAACAGCACCGGTATTTTTATCTTCAGAAAACTGAACGTCGCCGTCACCAGGCCGGTCAGTGCTTCGCCCGCAATCAGGCCCGATGCCGCCAGCACGCCTACGCTTTCCACGCGAATGCGCTGCGCCTCGTTCAGCTGACGCCGCGTTGCGAGCGTGTCGCTGACCCACCGAACCATGCCGCCGATGAAGATCGCGAACGTCGTCCCGAGGGGCAGATACATGCCGATCGCCACCAGCATCGGGCTCTTTACGCCGATCATCACGAGCGCCACGCCCATCAAAATGCCGGCTATGATGAGCGGCCACGCCATATCGCCGCCTACGATCCCCTGCGCGAGCGCGGCCATCAAGCCCGCCTGCGGGGCGGGCAGCGCCCGGTCGCCGAACCCGATTCCACCCGTGTTGATATTCCCCTGGTACAACACCAGCAGCGGGAAATACATTACCAGGCTCGCCAGTACCACGGCGATCAGCTCGACAATCTGGATGCTGCGCGGAGTGCCTCCAAGGATGTAGCCAACCTTGAAATCCTGCAGCAATTCGCCCGCGACCGCGCTCGATACGCATACGACCGCCGCGACGCCGAGCACCGCCACGACGCCTCCCGTACCGGACACGCCGAGCGCCACCATCAGCAGCGCCGCGATGATGACCGTCGAAAGAGTTAATCCGGAGATCGGATTATTGGACGACCCGATCACGCCGACGAGATAGCCGGAAACCGTCGCAAAGCAGAATCCCACCACCAGCATGACGATCGCAGCGACGAGCGCCGCCACGATCCCGCCGGAGAGATAGCGGTAAAGCGCGATCATCACCACGAAGACGCCGAAGATTCCCAGCAGGACCACGCGGGAACTCATATACCGCTCCGTGCGCGCCGTCGTTTCCGGAGGTGCGGCGCCGCTTTTCAGTTCGTGGAACGCGCGCGCCAGGCCGCCGCCGAGGGCCTTGCGCATGCGGAACAGCGTGAAAGCCGCGCCGAACAGCATGCCGCCGACCGCAATCGGCCGTACGATGAATCGCCAGACGCTGGTCGCCAGATCGAACCACGAGGAGTCCGGTGCGTTGGCCGGCAAAAACGCCTGCAGCTGCGGACCCAGGAAGTAAATCAGCAGCGGAATCAGTAAACCCCAGGCGATGATGCTGCCCGAAAAATTGAGAGACGCCAGCGTGGGCCCGATCACGTATCCCACGCCGATATATGCGGGACTCACCGTTGGTCCCGAAAACATCGTCAGTCCGCCCGTTGCGACGGTATTGGTCGATCCGGGCGCGCCCAGACGCAGCGACGTTCTGTTCAACCGGCCAACGGGAAACAGCCAGTCCTTGTCGGTCGCAAAGAAGCTGAATGCCCCGGCCAGAAATACCGCCGAGCCGAATGCCATGTTGTAGAAGAGGAACTTTGCCGCCTGCGAGCCGGCATGTCCGGCCTTGTGGATCTGTGACGCCGCCACCGATTCCGGGAACGGCAGTTCGGGATCTTCCACCAGCGCGCGCCGCACGAGAGATACGAAGAGCACTCCCAGAACACTGCCCACCATCATCAGCGCTGTCGATTTCCAGTACGCCGTGCCCGGTGAAAAATCCATCCAGGCATGCGAAATCACGAAGGCCGGGATGGTGAAGATGGCTCCCGCCGCCACCGATTCGCCGATCGAGCCCGCCGTTCGCGCGATGTTCTCTTCAAGAATCGACCCCTTGAATATGCGCAGCACCGCCATGCCGATGACCGCGGCCGGATACGTCGCCGCAATGGTCTGTCCCGCGCGCAGCCCCAGATACGCATTCGCGGCGCCGAGGACGACGCACATCACCAGGCCGAGGAGCACCGCGCGCAGCGTGAATTCCTGCATCTGCACATTCGCCGGAACAAAGGGCTTGTGCTCGCGCGGAGCTGTGCCTGGAGGCGTCACGAGAGTCGCGCCTTCACTTTCTCGCTGATTAATTTGCCGTCGATGGTTTTGCCCGCCAGTTTCGCCTGTACGGCCTTCATGACGAGTCCCATCTGTTTGGCGGACGTCGCGCCGGTCTCCTGGATGGCAGCGTCTATCGCCGCCAGCGTTTCTTCCTCGCTCGCGGCGGCGGGCAGATAGCTCTCGATGATCTTTTTCTCCGCCTCTTCTTTTACAGCCTGATCTTCGCGTCCGCCCTTGCGGAACATCTCGGCGGCGTCCATCCGCTGTTTGACCAGACTCTTGAGCACCTGCTGCTCTCCGGCGTCGTCCAGTGGTTTCGGCGCATCCACGTGCGCTTTCTGCAGAGCCGTCTTGATCATGCGAATCGCGCTCAGACGCGCTTCTTCCCTGGCCTTCATGGCGGCCACCAGGTCTTTTTGCAGTTGGTCGAGGAGAGACATGTGTTTGATATTCTAAAGGTTCTTAACCTTTCCCATGTACATTCGCAAGCAACGACTCTTAGCGCCTGGCCCGACTCCGCTGTATCCCCATCGGACCGAGGACTTCCGCAACCTATATAAAAAACTTGCTCTGGCCGATCTCAAAGCAGTATACGGGACCGTCGGCGAGCGCGTAACAAACAACCCGGAATAACCGAGGAGAAGGCATTCTAAATGAACGTTCTGATCGCTGAGCCTATGGCTCAGGCCGGCATTGAACTGTTCCAGGCGCAAAACGGCTGGAACGTGATCGTTTCGAATCCCAAGGAGTATGCGAAACACCTGGCTGACTGCGAGGCGCTGGTAGTGCGCAGCGCCGTGCAGGTAAACGCCGATGTGCTGAAGCAGGCGCCGAAGCTGCGCGTCATCGGGCGCGCGGGCGTCGGCGTGGACAATGTCGATCTCAACGCGGCCACGGCTGCGGGCGTGCTTGTGATGAATACGCCGGGCGGCAACGCCGTCTCGGTCGCCGAGCACACCATCGCGCTCATGCTTTCGATGGCGCGCTCGATCCCGCAGGCCAGTGCTTCCACCAAGTCCGGCAAATGGGAGAAGAAAAAATTTCTCGGCAGCGAACTGCGCGGCAAGACGCTCGGCGTCATCGGGCTGGGCAGCATCGGCCGTGAAGTCGTAAGGCGGGCGCGTGCGTTCGAAATGCGCATTATCGCCCACGATCCTTATGTCACGCCGCAGCTCGCGAAGGACCTCGGCCTCGAGCTGGTCGCGCTGCCGGAGCTCTACCGTCAAAGCGATTACGTCACCGTGCACGTTTCGCTGACTCCCGAGACCGACAGGCTGCTTAACAAAGAAGCGTTCGCCCAGATGAAGAAGGGCGTGCGCATCGTCAACTGCGCGCGCGGCGAGCTGGTGGACGAAGGCGCTCTCAAAGAAGCGATCGAATCGGGCAAGGTCGCCGGCGCTTCGCTGGACGTTTTCGCGAAGGAGCCAACCGACGCGTCGTTTCCTCTGTTCGCGCTCGACGCCGTGCTCGCGACGCCGCACATCGGCGGTTCGACCGAAGAAGCCCAGGAGATTGTCGGCGTGCGTATCGCCGAGCAGATGGTCGAGTATCTGCAAAACGGCGTCGCGATCAACGCGGTCAACATGCCGTCGCTCTCGCCGGACCAGTATAAAGCCGCCGAGCCATACATCGATTTAGCCGAGCGCCTCGGCAACTTCGCCGCGCATCTGGTGACGGGCAACCCGAGCACCGTTCGCCTGACCTACTTCGGCCGCATCGCCGATATGAACACGAGTCTGCTGCGCAACGCCGGCCTCGCGGGCGTGCTGAATCGCTCGACGGCGCCGTCGAAGGCCAATGTGGTGAACGCCATGCAGATCGCCGCCGACCGTGGCTGGAATGTCGCCGAAGTTCACGACAAGCGGTCCGGGTACTCGGATACCATCCGGCTCGAAGTCGAAACCGATACCGCCGTAACCACTGTGGAAGGCGCGGTGGTTCTCGGCAAGCCGAGGCTGATGCATGTGGACGGCATTTACTGTGAAGCGCCGCTGAAAGGCTTTCTGGTCTGCCTGAAGAATCTGGACGTGCCGGGCGTGATCGGACACGTGGGCACCGTTCTCGGATCCAACCGCATCAACATCGCGAACTTCTCGCTGGGGCGCCGCGATTCCGGCGAGCCGCTCGAAGCCATCGCCGTGGTTTCAACCGACACGCTGGTACCGCAGGACGTGCTCGATCAGTTGATGTCGAATCCCGCCGTCAAGCTCGCGCGCTCTATCCAGATCGGATAGCGTGCGGAGCCGGTGATTTTGCCTGCCGCCGACTTTCAGTAAAAGGGGCAGGCACCGAGGATTCGCTGCTCCACAAAGCCAGCACTGCGGCGATCACAAACGGCGCGATCAACGCTTGCCAGACCAGGGGCTTTTCCCAGGCATACGCGAGCAGAAACGGTACCGGCGAAAGCATCAGTAATGCCCAGCCCTTTAGCCAGAACGGTATATTCTGCCGTTGCAGGGTCAGCACCGCCAGCGGAATCAGGAGTACCGCGTCGGCAAAGAGCGCATGATGCGCCACCAGCAGGCCGCACGCGGCGGCGGCCGCGCCTGCCAGGCCGGGATCGACCATCCGGCGGCACACTTCCCAAAGCAGGAGCATGATTGCAATCGCGCCGGCGATCTCCGCTGCCGCCGGCCATGGCAACCGCGCGGCAATCGCGGAGATGGTTGGCATCACCTCGGACCGGGGCGCGAATGCCGCCATTTGCGCCATCTTCGCGTACCGGAGCGGCCATTGGGGTCCTTCGATCAGAAAGCAGAGTGCAAGTAATACCAAAACGGAGACCGCGCCGGCGATCAGGGTCTTCCAGCGTTTCTGCGCCACCAGCATGACCGGAATCCCCAGGGCGAGGTGAAATTTACAGATGCAGAGTGAGAATGCGAACCCGGCGCTCCACGGCTTCTTTCGCTCCATCAGCAGCAGTGCGGCGGCGAAAAACATCAGCCAGAACGGAGTATCCTGGCCGAAAAGAAGAATCAGCGTAACGGGCATCGACCATGCCAGCGCCACCATCATGAGCGAGCGACTCGCGCCGGGCCAGGTGATGGCGAACACGGCGAGAGCCGCGATGCAGAGGGTCATCCAAACGATCTGCGCCGCGCCGTATGGAAGACGGGCGAGGAGTTTGTGCCCATACAGGACCACTGGCAGGCGTCCAGTCGGAACTTCGTGGCCATGCTCCGCTTCGAGGTTCCGCAAGGCATCCCACTCGTAAAGATGGCCCGTACCCGTGAGGCGGCCAGCAGAGTAAAACTGATCGAAGTCGATTCCCCAACCGCTTCTGTTAAGGATGCCGACCCGAATTTGGAAAGCGATTCCCAAAAGGATGGCGAGGGTAACTGCGGGCAGAATTTTCGTGTGGCGTCTCAAGTCCGTTGCCGGCCGGGCTTTTTCACCTTCGGCTTTGGGGCGCCCTCTGCCCAGTGCTGCTTCATATTCTGCGCCATTCGCTGACGTGCCTCCGGCGTCATGGCAGGCCGGGCCTGGGCGGGCGCGCTCAGACGTTTCCTGGTCGGCGGAATGGCTTTGGGGTTCAGCGTCGCGCCCTTGATGGACGGCTGCGCCAGAAGGATCCCCGCGGCCAGGACAAGCGACGCGCTTACGGAGGCAATGGTCATGGGTCCGGAGAGTGCAGATCGTTAGCCGTGCTGGTTCGGTATTGTTTTCAACCGGATAGAACGCACCGGGAGTGGTGGCGTTTTGACGGCGGCGAAAAATCGTCAAACCTTTGACGCGCAAGGCAACGTCATACTGAAAGGGTGCCGGGCTACGAGAATCAACTGGCGAATATTGTCGCGGAACTGAACCGTGCCGCGCCCGGCGCGCGGGATTCCAGGCAATACGACGCGGAAAACCTGGCTTCGCTGGATGCGGTGCTCGCGCATGCCGTGCGCCTCGGCGCGTCCGATCTGCTGTTGATCGCCGATGTGCCCGTGACGCTGCGCGTCGGCGGCGTTCTTTCCCACTCGTCGGGGCCGCCGCTCACCGCGGAGGGTACGCGAAATCTGCTGCTGCCACTGCTGACGGAGGCGCAAAGCAAGGAACTGCAGCGCAACAAATCCGTGGACTTGTGCTTCAGCCGCGAGGGCATCGGGCGCTTTCGCGCAAACGTTCACTTCCAGCGCGGGACCATCGCGGGCGCCGTCCGCCTGCTGCCGGAAAAGATACCGACGCTGGACACCCTGCACCTGCCGCCCGTGCTGCGGCGTCTGGCGGAAGCGCGTCAGGGACTCGTCCTCGTGACAGGACCGACGGGTTGCGGCAAGAGTTCCACGCTGGCCGCGCTGGTGGACCTGATCAACAGTCAGCGGCACGATCACGTGGTGACGATCGAGGATCCGATCGAGTTTTTACATTCGAACCGCAAATCCATCGTCGAGCAGATCGAGGTGGGCCAGGATGCGCCCGATTTCGCCGGTTCTCTGCGCGGCATACTGCGGCAAAATCCGGATGTGATTCTGGTAGGCGAAATGCGCGATGCCGAGACCATGGCTATGGTTCTGACGGCCGCGGAGACAGGGCATCTGGTGCTTTCGACGATGCACACCAACGACGCCTCGCAGGCTGTTTCGCGCATTCTCGATTCCTTTCCACTGGGCAACCAGCCGCAGATCCGGCAGCAGTTGTCGCTGGCGCTGCTGGCCGTCGTAGCCCAGCAGCTCGTTCCCGCAGTCGGCAATGGCGGCCGTTATCCGGTAGTCGAGATCCTGATGGCGACCAGCGGTGTGCGCAGTCTGATCCGGAAGGGCGAGGATCATCAGCTTTACTCCGCGCTCTCCACCGGGCGCGCCGAGGGCATGATCTCGATGGAGCAATCGCTCGCCGAGATGGTGCGGAGCGGCCGCATTCACCGCGAAACCGCCATGGCGCACTGCTTCCGGCCCGACGATCTGCTGCGTTACCTGCAGAGTTAGAGAATCCCACGTCATCCCCCGGCGCGCTGAAGGATCTTATGCTGACTTACGACGTCGCCGTCCCGGCTCTTCAATTCACGAAAAACGATGGTGGACAGGATCGTTAATCCGCCAAGGACAAAGAACGCCCGGTGGATGCCGTGAATCATTTCCAGTGCGCTTGAATGAAACCGGTCGGGAATGAAGAATGCGGCGGCCAGCGACGCCGTTGCGACGCCGAAACTGATCGACATCTGCTGCATGGTGCTGGCGATGGAACTCGCGCTGCTGGTCTGTTCCGCGGTGACGTCGGCATAGACGAGCGTGTTCATGCTCGTGTACTGCAGCGAGCTGAAGAACCCGAAGCAGAACGCCTCCGCCACGATCAGCCAGACCGGCGTGCCTGCTCCGATGGTTGCGAAAAGAGCGATCAGCAGACCGAGGATCACCGTGTTGGATATCAATACGCCGCGGTAGCCAAAGCGAGTCAGAATCCCCGGCATCGTCATCTTCAGGCTCATGGCGGCAATCGCCTGCGGCATCATGAGCAGACCGGACTGAATCGGCGTGAACCCGAGGCCGACCTGATAGAGGAGCGGAAGAATGAACGGAATGCCGCCGATGCCAAGGCGGGTGAAGAAGCTGCCGCTCACCGCCGCGCGGAATGTGCGAATGCGAAACAGGCGCAGAGCCAGCAGCGGGAACCGGGTCTTCGACGCATGCATTCCGTAGCCCGCCAGCAGCAGGATGGAAATCGCCAGCAGCCCCAGGATCTCGCGCACGCTCAGGGTATGTTCACCGAATACTTCGAGCACATAAGACAGCAGCGCGATACCCGAGCCAAACAGGATCAGCCCCTCGATATCGAGAGGATTCGACTTTTCCCGGTAGTCCGGCAGATGCAGATAGACCATGCACAAACCGGCGAGGCCGATCGGAAGATTTACGAAAAAGATGACTCTCCAGTGAAAATATCCGACGATCAGGCCGCCGGCGATGGGGCCGAGCATGGGACCAATCAGACCCGGGATGGCGACGAAGCTCATGGCGCGGACGAGTTCGGACTTGGCAAACGTCCGAACAAGGGTAAGCCGCCCCACTGGCACCATCATGGCTCCTCCGCAGCCCTGCAGGATGCGGCATGCTACCAGCACATGAATGTTACTCGATATACCGCAGAGAAACGACCCCAGCGTGAAGAGAGCGATCGCCGATGCGAACACCCGGCGCGTTCCGAACCGATCCGCCATCCAGCCGCTGATCGGAATAAAAACCGCGAGGCTCAGCGTGTAGCTGGACAGCACCGCCTTCATGCTGAGCGGGGCCACTTTGAGTGCCTCCGCGATGGTGGGTACCGCTGTATTCAGAATCGTCGTGTCGAGCGATTCCATGAAGAACGCGACTGCGACCAGCCACGGTAACAGCCGCTTGCCGGAAGCAGTAACATCCATCAAGTCATGTTACTGCCCTTGCGTTGCTTCAGCCCTTTTTCACGGGCCAGGCCGGACCCTGGTCTTTCTTCGTGACCGGGCCGATACCCTTATAAATGAACTTCTGGATACGCATGCCCTGATAGGTTTCGGTCGTGTAGATGTTGCCTTTAGAGTCGACGGCGATACTGTGTACGCCGTAGAATTCACCGGCCACGCGGCCACCGTCGCCGAAGGTGGTGAGAAGCTCCATCGACTGGCGGTCCAGAATGTTCACTTTCTCGTTCTCGCCGTCGGTCATGTAGATGTACTTCTGCTGCGGATCCTTGGAGAAAGCGATCTCCCACGTTGAGCCGGATCCGAGAGTTTTCTTCGCGTAGTAATATTCCTTCACAAATGTTCCATCGGGATGAAATACCTGGACGCGGTCGTTTTCACGATCGCAGACATAGACCAGGTTGTCGACGGAGATGTTTACGCAATGCACCGGATTGGCGAACTGCGGACGCGGCGGGTCGTCTGGATTGTATTTGCCGATAGGAGCGTCGTCGGGCTTCTTGCCGTACGCGCCCCAGTATCTCTTGACCTTGAGGGTGTCGGCATCGAACACGATCAGGCGGTGATTGCCATAGCCGTCGGCTACATATGCCTCGTTGGTTTTGGGATCGACAAAGATTTGCGCGGCGCCCTTGACGTTCTCGGTATCGTTGCTGCCTTTGCTCTGCTCGGGTTTGCCGATCTGACCGATGAATTTGCCGTCGCCGGTGAATTTCAGGATTTGGTTGTCGCGGAAGGTTTGCGGATGCTCGGGATCGGTTCCCGCGCCGCCGTTGCCGCCCAGCCAAACGTTTCCTTTGTAATCGACTGTGATGCCATGCTCATTCGCCGGCCAGTCGTAGCCTTGACCAGGACCGCCCCAGTGCCCGATCACGTTGCCGTCCTTGTCGAACTCGATCACGGGAGGCGCTTTAAAGCAGCACTCGGCCTGATTGGCGTCGCCGTGCAGTTCGCCCGCGAGAATCGACTTCCCCCGGTGCACGATCCAGACATGATCCTGTGAATCGATTGAAACGCCGATGGTCATGCCAATGCGCCAGTGGTTGGGCAATGGTTTCGGCCAGAACGGATCGACTTCGAACCGCGGAGCCATGACGGTGGGGCCGCCATTGGTCGCGCTCTGCACCTTCGACTCGACGCCTAACAGAATTCCAAGCGACACCAGAGTGGCACCAGCATATAGATAACGTTTCATATACTTTGACCTCGCTGCCAGATTCCTTGGCACTATATACGATCCGGATGTCAATGTAAACGCGGGTGTAAACTGGCCTGGAACAAAATGATCGAGCGCCGCTCCATTGCGCTTCCGGCTGTGCTGATCCTGGCATTCTGCGGGACCGCGTATTCCCACACGATTCCCGACAACGTCACCGCACAGGTGTTTCTGCGGCCGTCGCGTGGAAGCCTTTACATGCTGGTGCGCATCCCGTTCGATGCCCTTGCGGATACCGTCTTTCCGTCGCGCGCGGACGGCGACCTCGATCTGCCGCAGGTGGATCTGATGCTGCCCGACGCGGCGAAAACATGGATCTCCGACTGGGTCGACGTTTATGAAGGCGACTCCCTCCTGCCCAAACCCCGCGTGGTCGAAACGCGTGTTTCACTCGGATCCGACAATTCGTTCCGCTCTTACGAAGATGCGTGGGCGCACGTCACGGGCGCGCGGTTGCCAGCCACCGTGCAGGTCTACCCGGACCGGGCGATGTTCGACGTTCTGTTCGAATACCCGATCCGGTCGGACCGATCGACCTTCGCGATCCATTCGAGGCTATCGCGCCTGGGCGTGACAGTGGTCACGGTGTTACGCTTCATTACTTCCGGCGGGCCGGTTCGAACGTTTGCATATGAAGGCGACCCGGGCCTGTTCCCGCTGGATCCCGGATGGGGCCAGGCGGCGCGGCGCTTCTTCTTAGCGGGGATGGTGCAGATCCTGCGAGGGTTCGACTATCTGCTCTTTGTGTTCTGCGCGGCGCTGTTGTTCAGGACTCGGCAGGCGGAACCGCCTGCCCCACAACCGCAAGCACAGGATTTGCTCTTGTGGCGCAGGCGGTTCCGCCTGCGATCGCCGATTGCGTTCGCCGTGGCGAGTTCCATCACCCTGATCGGCTCGGCCTATGGACTTGCGCCCGACGCGATCTGGTTCCCCGTGCTTTTCGAAACTCTGATTGGGGCGTCAGTCGCTTACCTTGCGCTCGAGAGCATCGTCAGAGGGGGCTGGATTCCCACGGCCGCGTTCGGCCTGATTTTCGGGTTCGGATTTTCGTTCGCGCTTCGCGGCACGCTCCAGTTCGGCGGATCGCGCGTGCTGACATCGGTCCTTTCTTATACGGCCGGCATCCAACTCGGACTGTGTGTCGCCCTCGCGGCCTTCATCCTCGCGCTGCATCTGCTTTTTCAGATTGCGCCGCGCGCGGAGCGAATCGGGACGATCTTCCTCGCCGCGCTGGTTGCCCATACGGGCTGGCACCGGATGCTCGACCGCGCGCAATGGCTGCGCGCCTCGCAAATCCCGTGGCCGAACTTAACGCCTGGCCTCTGGGTGGCGCTTTCGCTCGCCGCGGCGAGTTTGGTTTACTTCGGGTCGATCATCAGTTCTCGCCGGGTTTTTCCACGTGATCGATGACAAGGACTGGATGTCAAAGGTTCCGGTTAAACCGGTTCTGTCGATGACGGATCGATTCAGTGTTGAAGCGTAAGTTCGAGACAGGTTTCCGGCTAACGCCGCAATGCTGACTCCACTCCGTCCAATGTCCGGTTTGACCCGTCAATTCCCAGTCGCGGAAAGCCACAGAAAGTGGGCGGGAACTCGCCCGGCGCAGGGGCTGACGGTGGCGGCGAATCCACAGACCAGGGAATACAACTGCCTTCCATCGAGTGCTTCAATTTCACATTGCTCTTCAATGTGGTCAGCTCATATACCGGAAGCCGCCTCGCTTCGCGATGGAGCAACAATTTAAAGCGGTCTTCAAGAACCGCCTGAAGCATCTGACTCTCCATCTGCCGCACAGATGCGTTGCCCTCCGCTTTGGCCTGAATGTCGTAGTGGTCGGAACCTGTCCAGGGCGGATCCCCCGAGAGCTGATAGTCCTGAACGCCATAAGCAAGCAGTAAGAGACGTCGCAGGGGAAAGTTCGTCATGTAACTTGTCCGTCCTGAAGCCACCCGCCCATCCTCCCTCAGCCTTTGTTTAGAATGAAATTGGATCGCGGCGTTCCGAAACGCCTTCCCGATGTTATCTTTCCTCCTTCGCGGCAGCCCGAAAGCCGTCCTCCTGCGCGCCGGCCTGATGATCGCGCTCATCGCTCTGGCCGACTGGCGCATCGAAGGCAACATTCCTCTCGGTTTTCTCTACCTTTTCCCCATGGTGCTTGCCGGCGCCGTGCTCCCTCGCTGGCAGATCGCCCTTGTCGCGGCCGCATGTACGTTTCTCACTGAGATCTTCGATACCTTCGACTGGTATTCCCCTGCCGGGATTCCCCGCGACATTCTGATCTTCGCCGCATTTTTTTGCATGGGCCTGTTTGTCTACGAATTCGCCCGCAACCGAAAGATCGAACTTGACCACGTGGAAAGAATCGAGCGCGAAGCGCGCGCGCGCCGCGATGCCGAGGAGCAACTCGAGGTTCTCGTCGAAAGCAGCCCTGCGGCCGTGTTCACAACCAACTCCGAGGGAAAGGTGCTGCTCGCGAACGAAGCGGCCCACCGGCTCTTCGCCGTGCCCGCGGGCTCGCTGCCCGGGCGCTCGATCCATGAATTCCTTCCCTCGCTTGTCAACATACCAGCGCCCGATGACAAACGGCCGCCGTTTCGCACTGCAATGCAATGCCGCGGACGCCGTCTCAACGGTGAAGTTTTTCTCGCCGATGTCTGGTTCTCCACCTACTTCACAAGCGCCGGCTCCCGCCTTGCGGCCATGGTGGTCGATGGCTCCGAGGATCTCCGGAACCGCGAAGAACTCAGTCTGCACCAGCTTCTCGCGGGCTCGCGCATCCTGGTCGGGGCCGTTTCCCACGAAATCAGAAATGTGTGCGGCGCCATCGCCATGGCACACGCCAATCTCGCCCGCGGCGGTTCCCTCGCGGAGAACAAAGACTTCGAAGCCCTCGGCAATCTGATCCTGGCTCTGGGAAAGATCGCGGCGATGGATCTGCGCCAGATGGCCGATCAGGCTTCCACCATCGATCTGCCTTCCCTGCTCGAGGAACTGCGCATCGTCATCGAAGCTTCGCTGGCCGAACAGGACATCGCGCTGTCCATGGACATTGACGCCGGGCTGCCGCAGGTTTGGGCCGATCGGCAGAGCTTGCTGCAGGTCTTTCTCAACCTGACAAAGAACAGTGAACGCGCCATGCTGGACCGGCCGCGGCGTAACCTCGACGTCATCGCGCGTCGTGAAAAACAGCACGTCGTGATTCGATTCCGCGACACCGGCTGCGGCATCTCGCGCCCCGAGCGTCTTTTCCGCCCTTTCCAGCAGGAAGCGCAGGCCACCGGCCTCGGGCTGTATCTGTCGCGCGCCTTTATGCGGTCTTTCCGGGGCGATCTGCGCTATGAGCCGGAGATCGACGGCTCCAGTTTCATCGTCGAGTTGTCGCCCGTACTGGCCGGCGCACGCGATGAAGCCGTCCTGAAAGAAAACTATGGAGCAAAAAATCCGGATTCTGCTGGTGGACGATCACAGCCTCTTTCGGGAGAGCCTCAGCCGCTTGCTCGAAGCGGAGCCTGATTTTCAGATCGCCGCCACCTGCGCCACCGCGCCTGAGGCCCTCGATGTGCTGGATCGCGCGGACGTCGTCCTGCTCGATTACGACCTCGGCGATGAGCAGGGGTCGGCATTCCTCGAAGAGGCCAGGCGGCGGCGCTTCTCCGGCCGCATCCTGATGGTGACGGCCGGCATGAGCGACGCGGGCACGCTGCGCGCCTTTGAGAGCGGCGCTTCCGGCATTTTTCTCAAGCACAGCCCGCCAGCCCAGCTCGTCGAAGCGATTCACAAGGTGATGGGCGGCGACATGTGGCTGGATCCGAAGGCCGTCCGTTCTCTGGTCGCGGGCGTGGGGGAAAAATCGGAAGAGCAGCGCGCGGTGCAGGCGCTGAGCGCCCGCGAGCGAACCGTTCTGAAGGCGGTATTCGAAGGTCTTACGAACAAAGAGATTGCCGGCAATCTGCAAATCTCGGAGAGCTCCGTCAAAGCCGTCCTGCAGCAGCTATTCGACAAAACCGGCGTACGCACGCGCAGTCAGCTGGTGCGCATTGCCATTGAGCAGCACGCGGGCGACTGGCTGGCCGAGCCGTAAGCCAGAGCATTTTCTCAGTTTTTGTGGGGCGGGCAATCCTGCCTGCCGCCGGCTTTTCAGCCGGCGAGCCGCCTGAAAGGCGGCTGCGGCCAGGATTGGCCGCCCCACAAAAAGGCCACACTATTTGAGAAAATGCTCCAGGTAAAAAGGAGGCGCCTCCGGACGCCTCCTTTCGGTCAAAAACCCGGGGTGGCCGAGATATCGCCCCCCGGGGACGCGCAAGATGGCTGAGTGAAACCTCCCACTCGCCTCGCGTCGAACAACATACAACGCAACCTCCGTCGCGTTTGTATCCACCAAGTGTGAGACGGGGCCGCGTTGTTACAGAGGCGATCCGCTTTTTCGAGCCGTTCCGTACTATTTACCGGTCAGCACAGACGGAGCCCGAGGATCGGAGAGGTCGTTACCACATCCAGTGTGGGATGGGAGAACGCGAGCCGCATGCCGCGGCCAACATAGCCGGGTTTCAGCAACGAACCGCCGGAACTCGACCCGCATATCGTGACTTCCGTCGGCTCCGGGCAGTACCGGGGGTGTCCCGAGATCCGGACGCGCCAGTTCCCCAGATTCAGCAGAGAATACCGATGGTTCGCGGTTTCCAGTTCCAGACGGGCGCCCGGCGGCAGATCGGACAGGTTCACGCCGTCCATGACGTCGCTTGCGTTGACCTCAGGTGCGCTCATGTTGCGCCCTCACTTACGGGCATACCAAGCAAGAAAGAGGCCATCCGGGACAACATCTTCCCAATAAGACACGAACTCACTGTGAACCTGGTGACAATGGCGCGCCAGAAGTTTCTCCAGTTCTTTACGTTTGAACCATTTTTCCCACTCCGGCGTTTTGAGCTTACCCCAGTGCTGGGCGTTTTTGTCGATGATGACCAGCTTTCCGCCCGGTTCCAGCACCCGGCACATTTCGTTCACCGCCCGTTCGATCTCCACCGCGTGCTCGAGCGATTCGGTGGCGTAAACAAAGTTGAACGCCGAGTCGGCAAAGGGCAATTCGGTCATCGATCCCGCCAGCGCATGAATCCCGGCGGGCACGAACCGGAGCATTTCCTCCGATATATCCAGTCCCCAGATGTCCGCGCCGGGGTACTGATCGTGCAGAACCCGGGCAAACCGCCCTTTGCCGCACCCGACGTCCAACACTCTTTTATCGGTCAAAGGTCCGAAATACTTCAGCAGCACCTGGACGTGCTGGATGCGCGGATCGATGGTGGAAGGAAAGTGCTCCTCATCGCGCGACGCTTCATCGAAGCTGCGGCGAATCTGCCGGCGCAGTGCGGCATCGAGCGCGTGGCCGGATTTGCGACCAGCCGCTTGCTCACGCGCGCGCCTCAGTAAAGTCAAAAGGCGATTCACGCGTGCGTCAGAAAGATCGGCAGCCCCATCTTCCCGGTATAGGTTGGCCGGTACCGGTCGGTGCTGTACATCGTGTCGATGTCGACCTTGCGCGGGCCGAGCTTGGGATCGGGAATCGGCACCGCCGCGTAACACCCGTGGCTGATGGCCATCATGACGCCGTGCCGCCCCGCTTCCATTTCATCCACAGCCATGCCGGCGAATGTGGCCGCCACCATTTTGTCGACGAAATCCGGCGGCCCGCCGCGCAGATCGTAGGTCAGATCGCTGACGATGGTTTCTTCGCCGGTGCGCTTCTTGATCGCCTCGCTCAGGTCTTCGGCGACATTGGCCTTCTTGCGGTGCCCGAACGCGTCCGCCTCGCCGTATTCCCGGACCTGATAGCCCTCCCACTCGGCGCCCTCCGAGAGAATGACGAGGGCATAGCTGCTGGGGTTGTTCTTCTTGTCTTCGACGAGCAGGTCGATCAGCTTGTCGAGGTTCACCTTGTACTCCGGGATGCAGCAGCGTATCGAGTTCACATAGGCGGTGTAGAGCGAGGTGTAGCCGGCATCGCGTCCGAAGACACGGAAAACGCCGTAGCGCTCGTGGGAGCCGACGGTAGTGCGCTGGCGCTCGATGGCGTCGCTGGCGCGCGAGACGGCGGTGGAAAAGCCGATGCAGTATTCGGTGTTGCGGACATCGTTATCCATCGTTTTCGGGATGGCGATGACTTTGACCCCCTGCCGGTCGAGGTGCGCCGCGTAGCTGAGAGTATCGTCGCCCCCGATGGCGACCAGGTAATCGAGTTGTAGTTTCTCGATGTTCCGGAGAACCTGCGACGTCATATCGCTCGCCGTCGAGGTCACGCCAGCCTTCGTGCTCTGCGATGCCGGGAACGCGGAACCAGCCAGGAAATCCGGTAACTTCTTCATTTTCAGCGGATTCGTGCGGGAGCTGTGCAGAAAAGTGCCGCCCGTGCGATCAATCGTCCGGGTATTGTCGCGGTCGAGGGGCAGAATATAGCGGGCCGCGCTCGCCGGATCCTCAAAGTTGACATGGGTGAGTCCTTCCCACCCGCGCCGGATTCCCGTGACCTCCCAGCCGTTACCGGCAGCGCGGTACACGACGGTCTTGATCACGGCGTTTAGACCCGGGACATCGCCACCCCCGGTAAGAATCCCGATCTTCTTTGTCATCATTATTCCCATTGTATTCAAAAACCTGTTATAATTCAGTCATATGCAAAATCGCCAAGCCATCAACGACATGTACTACTGTGGTCGGATGAGGCAGGATGGAATTATTTCCGTCCTTACGGGCAACTCCTATGTCGTTGCCGAATATGATGAACGAACCGGCGGCATCCGGTGGCAACGTGTAGTGAATGCCAGTCAGAAGGAAGGCATCCACAAATGGCTGCGCGACCACTTTCCGGTAAAAATTGAAGTCGCCGTGGAAGTTCCCAGGAAAGCCGTACGCAAGGCCGCTGTCGCGGTCGCTTAGCCGCGCACCGGTTCCACGGGTAAATACCGCGATCCACACATCACCAAATTTCTCGATTTGGTTTTGCCAGCCCTGAAGCTCAGGTCTGCGCGAAAACCATTCCCGCCAGAACCGTACGTTCTTGTCGCCTCCGTAGACGATGAACCGTCCGGACTGCACGAGCGTCGCCGCTGTCAGTTGCGCTGCGTACTGTTCGCCATCCGCACTTTCAAACGGAAACAGATAGAGCTTGCCCCGCAGCGGATAAACGGGCAGATGTGCGTAAAGGAATCCGGGCAGCGGATAATCCGGCCGCCAGACCGGCGACCGCGCCTCGATGAACGGACTCGGGCAGATCACGGGCGTGTCGGGCGCGAGGGCGAAGCGGTTTTCCGCCAGCGCAGCCGAACGCCAGTCGGAGTTATCGTGCCGCGGTGCACGCACGGTCCACTGTCCCATCACCAGCAGAACGCCAATCCCCAGCGCCAGCGACGCCTCGCGCCATCGATCCGCGGGAATTGAGACGGCGGCGGAGGCCGTGGCCATGAGCGCAGTGCCCGGCAACCCAAGCGACAGATAGCGTCCGATGAAGACGCTGTTTCCGGTGGCGTGGGAAAAGACATAGATCGCGACGGGCGTGACTAACCACCACGCGCCGATTAACGCGAGGGACGCTGCCGGCACGCGGCCCCGGGGTTTCCGGCTCAAAAGCCACGCCCCTCCGCCGCAGATGACAACCAGGCTCCAGCGGATTTCGTGCTGGAAGTCGCGGAAACCGGGAAGCGTGGTAATTACGTGCGCGCCGGCCTCGTGCAGAAGCGAGAGCGCCTGCAGGATGACGGGGACGAGAGCGAGCGCGAGCACTGCGAAGACGGCGAGGGCTTGCTTCCATGTCACGCCAGTGTCTCGGGCCGCGATGCGCATGAGCGGATAGATCGCGAAGACCAGATAGAACGGCCAGTAGATGAGAT
>Ga0181521_10002284_pt1 | contig 23318 bp, 35 predicted proteins | sample PEATcosm2014_Bin_32_FD_119764 | JGI IMG/M metagenome (GOLD analysis project Ga0181521, IMG submission 119764) | Peatland microbial communities from MTU Mesocosm Facility, Houghton, MI, USA - PEATcosm2014_Bin02_60_metaG | ecosystem: Environmental > Terrestrial > Soil > Wetlands > Peat | place...
GTACGCGCATTCACCGCTGCCAGGCCAAACATAGCCGATTGGTCCGGCGACGTGCGGATCAAAATTGTTAATCTCGTACGGGTTCGTACCCGACATATTACCCAATGTAAAGGTTGCCTTAGCTGGAACAGCTATTGCGAATGTACTAATTAGGAAAATAGCGATTGTTAGCGTTGCAACTAATTTCTTACGCAAATTTTCATTTCTCCTTTATTCTTATTATGCGTAATTGTTACGCAAAATTTGCTGAGGGACGGCTGATGCTTTATAAAATGAACAGTCGAAACTCGGAATCGCTAACAAAAAGTTACATGAAATCATGCGCTGTAACGTGAGGTAAGGTAATTACCGGAAAACAGGGTACACTTTTGGGTTGATTTCCTCGAGTTGACGATGAAATCCGCCTTAACTCTTAACGTGTGGAGCGGAGAGAGAGAGAGAGAGAGAGAGAGACGGGAAAAATTCGCCGATCAAAAAAATGGGTCGTTAGTCTATATTTAGAGCAGTACTCTGATCCTTTGTCATTGCTTGGTCGTAAGTTTATGTGTGTAGGCGTCTGCCAGTTTCCCTAGCTTCCACGCAAGGAACACGGCCGCGACAACAATGGCCGCGCCTAAGATTGCTCTGATCACCAAACCCACAAATAGTAGACCAATTAGCGCAGGCATTTTTTCACCTTCAACGCGCAACGAGTCCTTTCTTCATAAAAGGAATTGCGAATGAATCATTCAGACCTATCAATCATTATCAAATTGATTGATCGTGCGAAAGCTTGCCAACAAATTAACAAGCCATCCTCTAATTCCCGTTCACCGCCACTTCCTGTCGAATCTTTGCTTTAGCAGTACGAAATATCCATTTGCACGGGCCACGATGCCGTGGAACTCTTCCGATCAAAGATTATGGGCGCGATGGGCCGATACCCGGAAGCTAGACGTCCTCGCCAGCTTTTGATCGTAGCTCGCTGTACCAAAGTGCGAGGTCGTAGCTTTCGGCCCTGTAGTCTCCTCTATACGGTTTGATATCTAGGACGGGGGTTCCGTCGAAGAAGTCTAACCCGCGCACCACCAGCTTCCTTCCGTCAATCTTCACGAGTTTCGCAAGGGTCAATCCGATGGGGTTGGGCCGAGTCGGGGAATCAATCGCGAATACGCCCACGAGCGGTAACTCTTCAAGTTTGAACCCTTTCGCTAATAGCCTCCTGGGCTTAACCTTCAACACTCCTTTCTGATCGGGTCTTAGCTTGTTCAGGTAGCTAAGAACGAAAATATGGGAGAACCCCTGTAAACCTTCTAGCGCTTCCTGAAACTCGGGGTATACCTCGATCGTTGACTCAGATTCCTTGCTCCGAAACCTCACATCGTCATCAGAACCAGTGGTTCTAACGACGCCAACGGGCCGAAAAACTACGCTATCACCACTTATCATCTGGTCTACTCCGTTGTTCATCGATTTAGATCTGGTAGATGTATGTATTGCTTCTCGATGCTATCAAATGATAAACTTAACGACACCAATCAAAGTGCCCAAGAGAATAATCCACATAGAGTTCACATGGAACCGGATTAACAAAATGCAACTGACGATGACTATGCCGATTGTTACGACGTCGACCAGAGCAGATACCGCGAGTTCGTAGGTTACAAAAATCATCAAAGCCAGAGATGCGACAATTACGCCATCGAGAAACGCCCCAGCGATTGGAGAGCTTCGAATGCGTGGGATTATCGGTCCGCTGATCGCCACGGCGATGAACGCTGGAAGAAAAATGCCCACAGTAGCGACTAGCCCACCTATTGGACCTGCTAGCAGGAAACCGATAAACGTTGCAGTCGTGAAGACGGGCCCTGGAGTCACCTGGCCAACAATAATCGCATCCAGGAGCTGGGAGTCAGTTATCCAGTGCAAGTGTACGACCAATTCGGTTCGCAAAAATGCTAACAATACGTAGCCGCTTCCGAAAATGACCGACCCCATCTTCAGGAACACTAGGAACAACGGCCACAGGCCGAACGTGTTGGAGGACGGTTCGATAACCGTGGCCCCACTCTCCACCAAATATGCCATTAATGGAACTAGAAGCAAAAGGCAAAGCGACAGAAAACTCGCCCTCTTTTTCTTTACATTCGAAAACCATCGCCCAAGGCCCGTAATGCTCCCCATTCCGAAAATAGTTAGGATTGGGTTGATGCCGAGAACGCTCAGGATTAAACCACCTGCGCCAACGGCCAACAAGTATTTTGTTTTTACCGCTGAACGTCCAAGATTCCACAGTGCCTGCAGAATAATGGCGATGACGACAGGCTTGACGCCGTAGAGGATACTAACAACCTGGGGCAGTGAACCGTAATGAACGTAGACCCACGCTAACGCCGTCACAATGACTGCAGCAGGAAGAATGAAACAGACTCCCGCGAGAACCAGGCCCATCCACCCTGCCTGAGCATAGCCAATGTAGATCGCCAACTCTGTAGAACTTGGACCGGGAATCATATTAGCTGCACCTAACAGGTCAAGGAACTTCTCTCTCGACAGCCAGTGTCGGCGGCGAACCGTCTCCTCCTCCATCATCGCTATGTGAGCCGCTGGCCCACCGAAGGCTATGAATCCGAGCTTCAGAAAGTAGACTGCAATATCCCTAAGAGACGCCGAGGACCTCGTCACTGTTTGCAGCTCGCCTCCTCTTGATTAGCATTCACCATAAAGTATTGACGGCTAAAGCGGTGGGCAGCTATTCTCATTCGCTTGGCGATCGCGATGATACGGATTCACAAACATGAAGTGTTCTGAACCAGAAGAGTGGCGCCGGGAGAGGGATTTGAACCCTCGCGGCCCCAAAGGACCACAGGCTTACGGTTTCATGATTCCAGGCTTAGGCTTCGTGAATCTGCCCCTTACCAGGCTAGGGAACCCCGGCTCCTTCCGGTTGGAAACCTCAAGCCGAATTTAAGCATGCTCGAACCCCACACATCACGTCGATCACTCGCAACCTAATGTTTCCACATGGCAGGGTATGTTCCACGCTCCATGATAACGCGTTCAATCTTTACCGCCTCGCCCTTCTCCTGGTCAAGCATCTCCCGTGACGTGAGCAGCGCTCGTCCCAAGCCCACTGCCTCCCCCTTCAAAGTGAAAATGGCAACTAGTCTGTTCCGCTCTATAGCCGAATCCAATTGCAAAAGACCTGGCAAGGCTAAGTCGGCACCATGGCAGACAGAGTCAACTGCGGAGTCACGGATAACAACCTTAGGAAGAGAAGTCAACGCCACTTCCATCGGTTGTATAATCTTCCGCAAGGCGCTGTCGTCGCCCGATTCAAAATCGCTCTGGGCCCCACTAAGCTGATGTAAGGTGACAAGCGATTCATCCTCTGCGAAGGGGCCCGCACGTGTTCGCCTCAACTCTCGCATATGCGCCCCACACCCGAGCACCTCGCCTATGTCCGAGCATAGTTTGCGCATATACGTCCCGGCTTGGCAGGAGCATTTGAATAACACCTTTCTGCCGTCGATCTCGCACACGTCGAGTTGGTAGATCGAACGCTTCCTTGGCTCCCTCTTCACCGACGCTCGCAACGGAGGCTTCTGCCATATCTCTCCAACGAACTCATTCAGCAGGTCCCGAATAGTGTTTTCTGGTGTGTCGGCGTGAACCTGCATTAGGCATACGTACTCCTTGCCTGAGTAGAGGAAACCTTGAACGACTTTCGTGGCTTCCTCCAGTGCGACTGGTAGAATGCCGGTTACCTTTGGATTACCCCGACTATGAGGTCTCTAGGGTTCCGCCGTGACCGGCATGTGAGAGTTTCATCATGCGCTTAATCCAGGCCACTACTTCATGGCTGGAGGGGCCGGGGGGTTTGTCTAGGTTTATGAGCCCGTATTTTATCCGCAGCTGTATCGGCCTGTCTTCGGGCCTGCACCCGTAGCTCGGATTTGTTGTCTCCTCAACCTTCGTAACCAACTCCCTCTTCACGGCCCCAGGCGTAACGACTTGCAAACAATTCACCTCACACTAGGAGGTAGGTGTTTTGACGCTATTAAGGAAAGGAATACGTCTCACAGAACCTTAGGCTTACTAATTGGCGACGGTTTTCGTCCTTTAGCTTGCTTCCTGAGCCGTCTTAGGCATGGCGTCTTCTTTCATGTATTTCGTCTTTTTGCCTTTCGTAATCGCCTTCTCCACATCCTCGTCCGCGGCTCCTTTCTTGAGTTCGACGAGTTCCGCCGTGGGTTCGAGGTGGTCGACATTTGTTCTCCTTCGTCTTACACCAGTGACTGATTTTGGTCCGGTTACGAGCACGAAGTTCTTATCCACAACATCTACGACTACGCACTTCTTCCCTGTTTCACGGCCTGAGAGTTTGACGCAGACTCTTCCTACTTCCATGCTGGGCATAGATTGTCACTTGAAATGATTTGTCGCAGTAGTCGATGTTGGAATAGATAAGTGTACCCTAACTTGCGACCTCTTTCAGTTTCCCTCTTCCTCTAAGGAAATTGCGCACCGCATCTATGACGACTAATTTTGTCTTTTCGATGGGGTATAGGCTAGTGTCGATCTTTAGGTCGTAAATGGATAGGTCTGTTACGTCAATCCCGTAGTATTTCTTGTACCGCTGTTTTTGAATCGATTCTCGGTTTTCAGTTTCTCTCATGGCATGTGCCACGTCGCAGCCGTCGCGTTCTGCGATCCGCCTGAACCTTACTTCATCGGGTGCAGTCAAAAGCATCTTTACATCCGCGAGGTCTCTCACCATCCACGCCGCGAGCTGGGCATCGATAACAACGCCTCCCTTCTCCGCTTCGGCCTTCGTTCGTTCATCCAGCATCCGATCTATGCTGGGGTCGTCTGCGGCACGGTGGCTGAAGGCCTCCAGAGAGAGGCTATGCTGCTTGGCAAGATCTCTGAATAATTCGCCAGCGGAAACATAACGCAGACCGAGGGCTTCAGCCAAAGCTTTCGCGTAGGTTGATTTTCCCGTTCCATGGGGGCCACTCACCGTAATGATTGATCCTTTAGTTGCCCCATTGCGCACTAATTTCACCAATTCCAGCGATCATGAGTCACTACGCAAGATGACCTTACAGACTCTGGCAGAAAAGAGTGACTGGAAGTCAATTATCTACACGTCATTTCACCTTGTGCAGACGAGAACATGGAAGCACCCCCCCCCTACCAGGGGGCACGCGAACAGGAAATGGACCTTTGTTCTCCGACTTTCGTTTTAGGCTTGGGGAGTACTTCTCTGAGACTTTCTCTGAGTTGTCAACCACTTATCGAAGTCAATAACATCCTTCTGATTGTGACGCCACTCTTCATACAAGTCTGCCTTAACTGTGTCATCTTGTCGACTGAACCAACCGCCATTATCATCGGTTAAGTTTACTGTAGCATCTTCATATTCAAGCTGCGTGGGTGACGAATCGTGTTGAGACCGAAGAACCTTGTTTTCTTTGAGGGCCTTGAAAGAATAGGTTCTCAACTTTGTGATACCCACTGGTTGCAAAGAAAGCCAGATGAGATTAATAACTTAGGACAACGAAAATCCCAAGTGGAATGTTTTTTGTCAACCAACTCTTACGCTTAGATGCGTTCTAAATCAGTGTCGTCCACATTTTTTCTCAATGATAACCAGTGTCCAACCGAGAGAGTCGCTAGAAATTTGGCCTCGCGTAGTCGTTTCTTCTCCTCGTATTGCGGAATCGAAGAGCGAACAGGACTGTACATTACGGTTTTGGTCTAAGATCTACTACGCGTCGGGCTTTACCGACTTCTGACCTGGGTAGGGTTCCAAGCTCAAGCAGTTCGACGTTAGCCTTTATCCCAAGCACGGCCATGAGGTCTTGCTGAATCCTCTTCAGAAGATCCGCATCATTCAGTTTATCAGCGGTCACCTCTGTCTTGACGCTCAGTCGGTCAAGCTGGTCATGGGTTACGACAATTTGATATTGATCACTAAGTCCAGGTATATTCATCAGAACATGCTCCACCTGACTTGGGAAGACGTTAACACCGCCGATTATCAGCATGTCATCGCTCCGTCCTTTTATTCGCCGAATCCGAGGGTGAGATCTACCGCAACGACACTCCTCCTCAAAGACTCTTGAAAGATCTCGGGAGCGGTATCGAAGAAGAGGCATCGCCTCTCGCGAAAGCATCGTGAATACCAGTTCACCTTCGGCTCCCGGCTCAAGGATTTCTCCCGTATCGGGATTGATCGTCTCGACTAGGAATTCATCTGCCCAAACATGCAAACCATTCCTCTGATCGCACTCTATCCCAACCCCGGGCCCATAAAGTTCAGACATACCGAAAATGTCGTGCGCCCTGAGACCGAATACGTACTCTATTCGATTTCGTGCTTCTTCACTCCAAGGCTCAGCCCCAAAAATCCCGACTCTAATGTGGAAATCATGTTTCGGCTCATACGCTTCCGCGCGACTGGCCTCACAGAGGTACACCATGTACGACGGAGCGCACGTGACAACTGTTGTGCGCAGATCTTTCATGAGCATAAGTTGTCGCTTCGTATTCCCCGAGCTAGTCGGGAGGATTGTCGCACCGATTTGCCTAGCCCCATAATGGATTCCCAAACCGCCAGTAAACAAGCCATACCCGAACATATTCTGAACGACGTCTCCTTTTCGAACTCCTGCCACATCGAACGTTCTCCCCATCAACCTACTCCAACATTCCAAATCGCCCTTGGTGTAGGCGACTACGATCGGTTTGCCAGTCGTTCCAGAGGAGGCGTGGAGGGAGTAGAGGCGTTTCGGATCTACCGCGAGGAGTCCCAGAGGATAGTTGTCCCTTAGATCTGTCTTAACAGTGAACGGCACCTTCTCAACATCCTCGACACCTTTGATAGATCTCGGATCCAATCGAATCGCGTCGAATCGTTTCCGGTAGAAAGGCACGTGGTCGTAGGCGTACCGCACGATTTTTCTTAGTTTCGCATGCTGAACCTGTTTCAGCTGCTTTGTGTTCAACATTTGGGCGCGGCGATCAAACAAATCGTTCGCCTTCGAAACGTGTGAGCATTGTTAGAAGATAAATGGTTTCTGAAGCGACATCTCAGCGCTGCAAAGTGGCCACAAGCTAACCCCTACTACGGTTAGGCGGCATGCTACACGGAAGAGCATATGAACGAAAATTCTAGCCGCGGAACAGAGGGCACTCTAAAGAAACAGAATTGATGATTTGGGAATTTATGGAGGAGGGTTACGGCGTGCGCAGCACCGCGTCATCTAGATGGAAGGTTAAGTGATGTTAGAGAGAGTATCGCCGAAGCAGTCCCGTTCAGCGTCTAGGAAACAAATGAAAAGGTGTTCTATCCGGCTCTGGTTCCTTGTCGAACCATCTCTCTAACGCACGCGTGACAAAGTGTGCCGCCAAACGGTCTTGAGGGTCGCTTTGAGGATTTTGCTCCGCTCCTGAGGGACTTGGCTTCAGCGCCGCGGAGTGGTAACCCGCATGAAGCGCACACGCCACGGCCGGGGCCTACTCGGTGATAATGTATTGCGGTCGCTCCGCCCGGGAGCCTTACGTTCTTCCGTTTTATGTTTCGGTTACGAAGGGCTCGTCTTGGCATCTAGCTATCACTCATCCCGATTCCGAAAATTCTCATCAGTGGGAGGTTCACAGAGAAGGAACAGAGGAGGTACCAGTAAAAGAACCTGAGAGAAGTGCCCATAACTGGAAGTGGAAAAGGCGCAAATGCGACCGTGTTAGCTCCGAGCACAGCGTTTAGCAAATACCATATCAGAAGAAAAGGAACGAACGTCACGGCGGTCACTTTCATTTGTTCCATGCTCGCTCGAGACTGTTGTTTCATCATGGCTTGGCTTTTCTTCATGAGCTTTGATGTTGTCTGCTCATCCTTCGCTTTCTTCGCCGCGTTCAACTCTTTCTGCCAAGCTTGCACTTCCTTCATGGTTGACCTAACCATATCGTAATCCACCAGTAGTTTGGCTGCGGTAGATGAAATTAGGGCCATGCAAGCGGCTACTCCGATCGTAAACAGAGTGGAGAGTGGAATTTGAGGAGGGTTGCCAATATAGGGCGTCAGAGCTGCTTTGACCCACGCGACGACTGGGGTAGTAATGAAGCCCAAGCCGAAGGGGGCGGTTGAGTTCGTGGTCGTTGTGGCCGTTGTCGTCGTGCTATTTGTCGTCGCGCTCTGATAAACGTGGATTGCTGAAGGTAGCGTTGGGGTCTGCTGAGCCGCCGAGGGCTGCACTAGAAAGAACGCAGTTGCTACGGCGATGAGAACCGCTAGGACAATGATTGCTGGTTTGGTTGAAGATTTCAAGATTAGGCCCCGACTAGTTTACGGACGGCTTCGAACAACTCCTGCGCTGCTTGCTTCTGCTTACCTGCATCATTTCTTATAACCTTAACAGGAGCACCGGTCGCAACCGCAGAAGCTGCTGCAGTAGCTCTGGACCATTCCAAGTCGAATGAAATATCCTCAACTAATGCCTGCTCCCGCTTCCGATCGGTGTCAACCTTTCGTCTCCCCGCAATCTGTTCCGGATCTGCTTCGATAAGAACGAACAGCCGCGGACCGAGCCTCTGAAGTACGTTCTGGGGGAGGCCTGCCCACATGCCTACGTTTGTCCTAACGAACATGTGGGTGTCGACCACTATCGTCCCTTGTCCGGCTCGGTTTGAAATTTCGTTAGCTGCGAGCTCCTGCACTTTCCGCTGAGTTTCAATGCCTTGCTCTCTCATCTCGTCCCTGTTCATCTCTTTCCCTAGCTCGCGCATTATCTCGTTCATGATTGTGCCGAAGTTCAGAACCGTTAAGTTCACTCTATTTTGCTTCGCTAAGTCCTGCAACTCATTGAGAACGGTGGTTTTCCCTACACCGGGAATACCGGTCACTACGACCGTCCGTGACAGCGCCTATTCACCCAAGAATCCTCTCGCGGCCGGGTACAGTTCTGTAATCCTCTCTTGCACGAAGATCTGGTAGTATTGCTCTATGATTCCCACCGTTAGAAGGATGCCAGTTCCAGAACCGAAGGCTCCCATGAAGTTCGCCACTCCAGCAATGAAACCAATCAGGATAGCACCCAGAATTGTAACCACTGGTATGTACCTGTCTAGGACCTGTCTTATTGGGGCTTCAGATCGCCTGAACCCCTCGATCTGCATCCCTGAATCCAGCAACTGCCTGGCAACGGTACGGGAATCCATGCCTCCGACCTCAACCCATGTCACTGCGAAGAATACACATCCCATGATTAACAGAGCGAGGTACACTAAGGCTCTCAACGGGTCGGCGATCGTGAGTTCAAGGCTCTGGGGCGGGACCACGTAGTAGACGAGCCCTCCCGACGGTTGGTATTGAGTTCCCTGAACGGTGAATGTGCCAACCAGGTTTAACCAGAAGTTGGCGTTGAGGTTATTGTACCTCTGCCAGATCAGCTGTGAGATAAAGTAGATGTTGCCGAAGAGGGCGGCGGCAAAGATTACTGGAATGTTTGAGACATAGAATAGCTTCAAGGGGAACTTCCCACGAAAGCCACGGTACCTAGCATATGAGACTGGGATTTCAACGCGCATGCCGTTGAAGTAGATTATGATCGCGAAGACCCCTAGCGTGGTCATGAACGCAACCATATCCGGAAGCCCTCCCGTGCGCGCAAGGACGGTTCGCACACCAGCAAGGCCGCCACCGATTCCCTGAGCGAAGGCGATTAATGCGCCTAAGTAATGGCCGTCTGACATTGGACCCATGGGGGCTACTGAATCCCACCAAATTGTGGATGCTACCCCGGCAGCGATGAAGAGACTGATTCCGCTTCCCAGCCCCCAGCCTTTCTGGAGGAGCTCATCGAGCAGCAGTACGATAAGTCCTGCGGTGACGAGTTGAAGCATGATTACGATTTCAGTGGTAACGGGTATGGAGCCATAGGTTCCCCCAAGTATGTAAGCTGAAGCTTCGAAAACCGTCATGACGACTGAGAGGATCTTGCTTGCGCTGGTGAATAGCGATCGGTCTTCGGGGTTGCTCATATCAATGTTTACCATCTTCGAACCTGCCAGGACTTGGAGAATTAAGCCGGCGGTAACTATCGGTCCGATTCCAAGTTCCATTAGCGTGCCGCGGTTTGAAGCGAAGATTACTCTGAGCGAGCCTAGAGGATCGTTCAGCCCCGCGTTGCCGATTCCGTAGAGAGGGGTTTGCGACATTATGAAGTAGATAATGAGTGCGATAGCGGTCCAGAAAATCTTCTCATTAAAAGCAACCTTCCTATCCGGCGCTTTAATATCAGGAAAGAACCGAGCAATTGGCTTGAAAAGCTCGATAAAACGGACCATTCAAATTCACTTGGCAGCAGGAGCGGTAACTAGTTCTCCGCCTGCTTCTTTCAGCTTCTTCGCGGCGCCTTCGGAACACTTGTCCACCTTCACTTGAACGGGTCGCGAGATGGAACCCGACCCAAGCAGTTTCCTAAAACCAAGTTCCTTCAGATCCACGATAACCTTCTCCCCCGTTAACTGAGCCTTCTTCTCAGCAACAAGTTTGTCAACCAAGCCTGACAGTTGCCATAAGTCAATAGTTCGCCCGGGATCCTTGCTAGCGGAGACTGGAGTGAAGCCTTTCTTCCCCTTGTAATGCATGTGGGCAAACTCCCCCGTCCTGATCAGACGGGACCTTTTGTGTCTGTACCTTCCAGATATGCCGGCCCCTCCCTGCATCCCCGTACCCCTGTGTTGGCCAGACGTACCCCAACCGTGAGTACGTGAACCCCTAAGACGGCGATTTTTTCTCAACCTTGTGGCCAATTGGGTAAGCCTTCACTTGTCGTCTATTGAATCACGCGAGATTCAGAAGTGCCTAAGATAAGTGTTTCCGGTATCATGGCGTTAGCACGATCTTACCGCAATCTCCTGAGCCAACTAGTTTCATTGCGTCATCGAGTTGGTTGAGGGGCATTCGGTGGGTTATCAGCGGCCCGAGGTCAACCTTTCCAGACTTAAGGAGCGCCTCAAGTTTGTACCAACTCTGGAAGATTTCGCGTCCGACGATGCCGCGAACATGAGCTTCTTTGAAGATTAGATCATCACCGACGTTCAGCTTTACCTCTCTTGATGGGAGTCCGAACAGTATAACGGTGCCACCGTTGCGGACTGCGCGAAATGCATCTCTAATGGCCGCGTCGTTCCCTGACATCTCGAGAACTACTCCTGCGCCGCGTCCTTCGGTATCTGCATGAATCTCCGCCACCGTGTCTTGTTCTTTGGAGTTGATGGTCTTAGTGGCCCCCATTCTAGTGGCAAGTTTCAGCCTATACTCGTTAATGTCAACGGCCGTAACTGTAAGAGCGCCTGAAACAGCCGTGAGGGCTACTGCTGAAAGGCCTACGGGGCCGCAGCCGAAAATTGTGACATCGTTCCCCGCGATGTCAGCCGCAAAGGCTGCGTGCACAGCGTTTCCCAATGGTTCCAGTATTGATGCGGTTTCGATCGGTATCTCTCTTGGAATTGGCCATGCGTTTTGTTCGGGGATTTTGACGTATTCAGCAAACGATCCGTCGACATCGACGCCCAAAATGCGAAGCTTTTCGCATATGTGTGCGTTGCCAGTTCGGCATTGGTAACACGTGCCGCATGCAATGTGGCTCTCCGCCGCGACCATATCACCCACTTTTCGCGTGGTCACGTCTGGTCCAACTTCCACGACTTCACCGCCGAATTCATGTCCTATGATGCGTGGAGGCTTTATGTGCGCTTGCGCCCACTCATCCCATCTGTAAATATGAAAATCCGTCCCACAAACGGAGGTCACTTTCACTTTGACGAGGACCTCACGATACCCCGGCCGAGGTTGATCGGCTTGGATTTCCTTTAAACCAGGTTCGGGGAGAATCTTTGCGAATGCTTTCACGATCGGTTCGCCGTTCTAACGCCGAGTTGAACCTTTATGTTTTGCTTGTAGACTCCACGGGCAAAGCTATTTTGCCAACTTCGGGGAACTGGGAAAGCGGATGAGAGCTTATGGCACAATTCTCAAGCGTCAAGAGAGATCCGCGTTCCTTTCTTCGAGAAGAATACGACAAGTTGGTGTCGCAGGATCTTGATTGGCGAATACGTATTTTGGCAAGTAGCAACGGCCCTTGGACGGTAGTATCGGGAAAGAAGGTTCTGATGCTGTGTTCGAACAATTACCTTAACCTAACGAACCATCCGAAAGTGAAGAAAGCGGCTTTGGAAGCCATTGAAAAATTCGGTGCTGGCTCCGGTTCTGTTCGGCCAATTGCTGGCACAATGCAAGCACACGTTGAACTTGAAGAGGCCCTAGCAAAGTACAAGCGCACTGAAGCATCCCTTGCGTACTCAACTGGGTTCGCGGCCAACGCGGGCTTGATCCCCCAACTCGCTGGTGAAGGCGATTTGATCATCAGTGACGAACTCAACCATGGGAGTATAATCGACGGCGTGCGCCTCAGTCGCGCTGAAAGAACCGTCTTCAAGCACCGCGACACGGAGGATCTGGGACGTGTACTGAGTGATGCTGAGAAGAAGAATTACAAGCACATTCTGATCGTTACCGATGGCGTATTCAGCATGGACGGGGATATAGCACCCGCGGGCGAGCTCGTTAAGCTAGCAAGCGAACATGGTGCAATGACGTACATAGACGACGCCCATGGAGATGGGGTTCTCGGCGATGCTGGGCGGGGAATTACTTCGCACTTTCATATCGAGGGCAAGGTAGACGTAGAGATGGGCACTTTCTCGAAAGCGTTCGGTGTCGTGGGTGGATACGTCGCTGGTTCTCGTGATTTAGTAAACTATGCTTTGAACCGGTCGAGAACTTGGTTGCTGAGTGCCTCTCACCCGGCAAGTGTTGTTGCGTCATGCAAAGCGAGCCTAGAGGTCGTTGAGAATGAGCCTGAACACTTGAGGAGGCTCTGGGAGAATACACGTTACTTCAAAACTGGTCTGCGTAACTTGGGCTTTGATACAGGCGCTAGCGAGACCCCGATTACTCCTGTAATTGTTGGTGAGAGTTCAAAAGCACGAAAGATGAGTGAGATGTTATTCGCTGAAAACGTATTTGCGCTACCAATCCTCTTTCCTATGGTCGCCCGCGATAAAGCAAGGATACGAACCATAATGAATGCCGGGCATTCGAAAGCTGACTTAGATTTCGCACTCAAAGCGTTCGAGAAGACAGGTAAGGCGCTGGGCGTAATCTAGGTGGCTATGCAACCCAGTCTTTGGGAGTGACGATTCCGTAGGTACTGCGGAGTGCTTCGTACACTGCGAAAGCCATTGAGCCCAACGTGCCGGTTGATCCGAAGCTTCTCGTCCAGCAGTCCTTAACGCCCGCGAGTGTGAGAATGATCTTTGGTGTTTCTCCTCCCACGAGGCCGAGCCCCCTAGGTCCGGGTAGAACTTCGATTCCCACGCTACCACACTTACCCCTGACTTTGAATGGGATCGAGTGGGTTTGGCCGCAGCCACATTCCCAACTGCCGCATCCGCGGCGGATCGGGACGACGCCCAGCTTGGCGGCTAGAGTTGCTTTATCGATCGCACTCCTCACCTGTCTAGCCTTACCTTGGCCAACGCCTAGGAAGCCTGTGCCGTTTCCAACTGCGACCACTGCTTTGAATCTTGATTTCTCGCCTGCGTCGGTTTGTTTCTGTACGAACCCTATGCCGAGAACTTCCTGCCTTAGGCCTGGTAGAAGTACGTCGACTATCTCGGGTTCTTTTATCTTCAGTCCTTGTGTGAAGATGTCCTCGAGCGAGACTATTTCTCCGCTCTGTACCATTTTGCCTACTTTGGTCTTAGGAACCCAGCCTGCCTCAGCTCTTTGGGTCTGCGCGGTCTGCATCTTATCGTCTCCTCGACAACTTGTGGGTGTCTATGTATTCGTCCAAGTGCGCTCCACTCCTGAAGGTCCCGCCCTTCGCCATGAGCGAGAGCTTCCTGTAAACCTGTGTGGTTATGAATCGTTTGTCACGCAATGTCCGGAGTCTGTTTCGAATCGACCTTATTCGAATCACCCATCGTCTCTTACGGTGGGTAGCGCTTCCCTTGATGCTGCCTGGGCCTTTGTGACGGCCAGCCAACAGTTCCTTTCGCCTTGCCCGTTTTCTTCCTCGACTGATTCTGATTTCCGGTACTTTCTTGATGCTACCCTCGTGAATGAGTTTTCGGATTTCGTTGCGGGTTATTGCTGATGACACTCTATCGGTGTCCTCCGGGTCGACCCAGACTCTGCTCTTGCCGACCTTTAGGAGTTCGGCCGCTAGCCGTTTCTGGCTTACGACGCTCATTCTTCTTTCCTCTTCTTGCCACCCTTGCTGGTGCGGCGTTTCTTAGATTCTTTCTTGGAGGGTTTTTCAAGTGTCTCCGTGTCTGATTTTGGTGTTGGTTCTGGGGTGGCTTCTTCAGCCGTTTCGGCAGGTGTTTCGGTAGCCGCTTCGGTCGAAGTTGGGGTCTCGACGGTGGGTGCCGTGGGTTCAGTGACTGTTTCGGAGACGATTTCGGCCGGTTTCTTCAGTCCTGGGTTTAGAATCCTGATGTTGGCTTTCTTTGCGTCTTCCAGAATTTGTACTCGCTTGTTTTCTCCGACGGTATGGGCTATTCTTGCGGCCTGAGTCTTTGGATCAATTCCCTCTAGGTCTTTTGGTCTCCATACCATGACTTCTTTGAGGCCTGACGGGTGTCTGCCGCGTATTGCCTTCGGTCTGGAGTATCCTATCTTTACGACGGGCGGCCATCCTTCCTTGCTGCGTCTGACTCTGCTTGTCTTGCCGTGCGGGGCCCGCCATGCTTCTTTGACTCTTTTGTAGCGCCAGCTCTCCTCGCGGACGAAGTGGGGTCTCTTGTAGGACATCTACATGCCCTCCTTCTTCTCGAAGACATATATCCCGTCTAGGAATACGCGCTGATCCTTGTCGGGTATTCTGGTTCCGTCTTGTATGTTCGCGGCGGTTTGACTTACGTCGCTGAGGCTGATTCCTTGGACGTGTATTTCGTCGCTAGCAACTTTAACCTTGGCCGATCCGATGATTTTAACGACACGCGGAGTCTTCTCGCCAGTGAAGTTGTCTATTGTGAGTCTCTTTTCCTTCTCGTTTACCTTAACCGTAACCGGGAAGTGTGCGTAAACAATCTTGAGTTTGTAAGTATAGCCTGAGGTCACGCCGCGGATCATATTGCGAACGTGCGCTAGGGCGGTACCAACTAATGCGACTTCACGCTTTCTAGGCCATGGCGCATAGATTCTTAGTGTCTGATCCTTTAGGGCGAATTGAACGGGAAGGTGTGCGAAGTCTTCTTCCAGTGTTCCTTTCGGGCCAGTAACTTTGATTCTCCGTCCCTCGACGCTGAGTTGAACTCCTTCGGGGACCGGGAGATTCCTTTCTGCTAATTCGACGCGGGCCATGCTTTCCAACCTACATGTACTTCTTGAATCCGAGGCTCGGCGCTAGTTCACGAAAGCATTGTCGGCAGAGGTATAGGTCGTACTTGCGGATGACTGGGCCGTATTGGCCGCATCGTCTGCATGGTCTGCTGCCCTTTCCGTACTTCCGAACTTTCTTCTGCTTTATTTTGGCCACTCTGCCTAGGCCTCCTTGATTTGTACTCCGAAGTTTTCTGTGACGAATTTGATCGCGTCGTCTCGGGTTACTCTATGGGACTTGCCAATCCGGGAGGGCCTGATTCTTCTTCTCTTAATCCGGAAACCAGGTCGTTCCATCGTTCCGACAATATCCATCCCGAAGATGCCTAACTCCGGCACATACTTGGTGCCTGGAATCTCAATGTGTTCCTTTATGCCAAAGGCGAAGTTTCCATTCTCGTCGAAGCTAGATCGTTTGACTGAGTTATTTATCGCTTCGAGGCCGCGCTTCAGAAACGTTGTGGCCTTCTCTCCCCGTAGGGTCGTTAGGCATGATATGGGTTCTCCTTCGCGTATGCCAAAATCCTTCAAGGTCTGCTTGGCTGGTCTGGTGCAGGGTTTCTGGCCGGTGAGCTCGGTAAGGACCTTTCTTGCTTTTTCGAGCATCTCGCCGGATTTACCCACTCCAATATGGACGGTGACTTTCGCGAGTTTGATAGCTCGCATTGGATTATCGTGTACCGTTTCGGTTACCGTCTCCATAGCCTAAGAAGCCTCCAGTTTTATGGCTGGTTTGTCGGTCCCGACGACGAACGTGTAGTCGCGCATCGTATCGAATTTGTTTCCGGTGTCGTCTTCTATCCTAACCATAGCCGGTCGAGTCGCGGTGGCGGGTTGAGTTTCGACAATTTTGCCGCTCTTCCCAAGGTTGCGTCCAGCGGTGACCAAAGCGTAGTTGCCCTTCTCAAACTTGATGTGGTTCAGTACTCGTTGGGTAGGTATACTGATTCGTAATGTGTCGTTAGTCGAGTACCCATTTGCTTGCGTGTCTGTTGGTTGAAAGCTGAGGCTTCGCCCATCGTGCGTTCCGTACTGTATGACCCCTTTGGGCGCTGTTCTCTTTCGTAGAATCTTGCAGAGTTTGAACTTTGCCTCTTCTTTTGAAATCTTTATGGGGCTAAGTCCCTTGCCTTTCACGGGCAATATTCGGTATGTTAAGTTCGCATCTGCAAATTCGATTACGTCCATCAGACCTGCGGGGTGATTCTTCTCAAGTCTAGGCCTTCCGTCTATCCGTACCTTCCCGTTGGCGAGTACCTTCGATACTTCTCGTCGGTCCTTCGCGAGGCTCAGTTCGTCTCGGACGATGAGTTCTAGTGGGAGGCAGAGTGAGGATCGATGTGCCCCAGGGTTTGGTTTGGGCGCCCATGGTGCTTCCTTCCTATGTATGGGCCAGTAGGCCGGAGAGGCTAGTCTCTTGAGGTGGCTGAGTCCGCCTTTACGTGCCATTACTCAGCGCCTTCCTTAGCGGCTTTACCTTGCGTTAGTTTGATGGATTCCGCTCGCCACTTGTCGTCAAGGTTAAGCTTGGTAATCATGACCTTAGAACTGTGAACCGACACATTGGTTGATGTGCCTGACGTTGCCTCTCGCGTGACTCCTTCGACGAACAAACGTTGGCCGCGGGTGTCGACATCATTTACCTTTCCTTCTACCCCCGCGTAGTCCCCTCGGACAATTTTCACGGTGTCGCCTTTCCGAACGGGGTACGACATTCTTCCTTGGGCGATTTTCAATTCTTCAGAGAGAGGTGCCGCTAGCAGCCTTCTGAGGCTTTGGCCTTGGGCGTCGTAGCGTTTCTTTCGCTGCTTTGAGGGACGGCGTACCTGCACTTATGTTCCCTCAAATGATTATGCTTGCGAGGTTGGCGACTCTAGGCCATCGCTCAGCGGCTTCCTTCGCTACAGGTCCACGAATCTCAGTGCCCTTCAACTCGCCCTCCGGTGTCATGATAACTCCGGCATTGTCATGGAAAGAGAGCCTCGTTCCATCGGGGCGCCTAAAAATCCGAACTTGACGAACGACTACTGCAGGGAACATTTGCCTCCTCAAGTCTGGCGTTCCCTTCGAAACCGAGACCATGATCATGTCCCCAACGCAGGCCGAGGGAACTCGCCTAAGGCGACTGTGGTAGGCGAGGACTTGTATGACTTTGAGTTCCTTGGCGCCAGTATTATCCGCGCAATTGATACGGCTTCCGTTTGGCAGCCCCCGTGCAATACGCGGCCGGTACTCTACCATTCCCTTGGCGCTGACAGCACGAGTCTTTGGGGCTGGCAATTATCTTTCACGTAAGGCGCTGCTCAAGGTTGCTGCAACAAATTAAGGTTACGTTGTTAAGATTGTGTCGTTACGTCAAGATATTCCTGTCAGTTTCTCTACAACTACGAAGGCAACTTCTTTGCTGATCGGCCTACATTCAGCGACTTTCACTCTGTCTCCCTCCTTTACCTCTAGGCACGGCGGGCTGTGGGCTAAAATTCGGCTTCGGCGTTTTTCATACCGCATGTATTTCGGATCGTATTGTTGGTAATCTCTTTCCACAGTTACGGTCTTCATCATCTTTGCGCTTACTACTCGACCGTCCAAGAATTTTCTTCGCACGGATAGACCTCCATGGAATGGACAGTTGTGATCCTCACAAGCTTTCTTTGGCGCATTAGCACCGATTCCCAGGTCTGACATTACCATCGCCTCACTCTAGTCTTGAGCCTGCTTTCGGGCCGAGCAACCAATCGCTCTCCGTTGACATCAACCCGGATACCGCTCAGCAGGTTGAACCTGAAAGTTGCAATCTGCTTTGGGATCATAAGGGTTTTCTCGGACGCCAGTATCTTGAGCATGTTCTTGGTCTCGTCTACAACTGTCCCTCGAATACCGTTGACGGAAGGGTCTGCCGCTTGGGTTACGCGGACAGTTAGTCCAATTAACTCGTGCCTAAGAATGTTCTGCGGGGTAATCGGGGTCATACTTTAGCTGCCCTCGGTAACGGCTTTTCGTGTTCGATTGTGAGTAAACGCGCCACGGTCCGTTTGAGTTCTCGAATTCTTCCCACGTTCTCAACATTGCCACCTGATTTGACGGTCGTACGCAACTTCACTAGCTCGGTTCTCAACTCTGCCAGCTTCTTCTCCCTCTCCTCCGGAAGAAGCTGCCTAATCTCACGTTTTCGCAGTATCGGCAACTTCGGCCACCTCTTCTATTACCTCAGCTTCCGCCGCGACTTCTGCAACCACTGGCTTCGGCGACTGAACAGGTCCCGGCGCGACGTCTCTAACGATAGGCCTGTCGGGTAAACTAACATTCGGAGGCATAATGCGGACTCTAATCCCGAAAAGCCCCTGTTTTAATTGAGTGTCAACAACTGCAAAACGAACAATTCTGTCAATCGCCTCTCCCACAGAGGGCAAGTAACCGGATTTGTATTTCTCGTAACGTGCCCTGTCAGTCGTAAGTTTCCCGCGAATCACTATCTCAACGCCCAGGGCTCCGGCCTCTATCGTTCTCTGAAGAGCCCAATATGCCGCTCGCCTAAAATGAATTCCGCGCTGCAGCGCCATTGCGATTTGAGAAGCCACAACTTTGGGGTCAAGTTCTGGCGCTTCCAGCGTCGCCACTGAAATCTGTGGGTTCTGAACGCCGAACTGTTGCTCAAGGACGGCTGTAAGGTCCCGAATACTTTGGCCTCGCCTGCCTATTACGAGGCCTGGTTTCGCGGCGTACACCACAACTCTTGTTCCCAGTGGCGTCTTGCTCATCTCAACCTTACTGTAACCCGCCCGTTTCAATTCCTGAGATAGGAATTCGTCGATCTCTGCTCTACGGGCGTTTTCCTTTACGAAATAATTGTGAAGGGGCAAATTACTCTGCTACCTCATAACCCATGAGTTCAATGTGAACAAGAGTGTCCCGGTACGGCGATGCTCTGCCATACGCTCTCGAAATGACTCGTTGTGTCTTCATTCCCCTTTGGGAGGCCACGTGCACGAGTCTTAGGCGATCAACGTCTAGGCCCTTGTACTCTGCATTCGACTCGAGCTCCTCGAGCAGGAAGAGGAACGCTTTCGCGGCTTTCACTGGGTAACGGCCTGCGTACCAGCCCTCGTCCAGACTCCTGTGCGGCACTTCCTTATGGTAGCGCCGGTAGGCTATGACCCGCTTCTTTTTTGTTACACCTTCGAGGAGGTCCTTTGCAGAATCTAGCCTCATTCCTCGGAGCTTTCGACAGATTTCGGTTGCTGCCTTAGGGGATATTTTCAACTCCCTTCCTGAACATTTGACAGCTCGGTCAGGGTCAAACTCCTTAACCGAGTATCCCCACTTTGGCATTCTAATTGCACCGTGCGCAGCCGCATGTGCGCAGTAACCCTAAAAAACGTTGTTTACTCACGAGACGACCACAAAAGCCGACCTGACGTCGACTCGACGCACCGCTGATAAGAGTTCTCGATTCGCGCCTCAAGTAAATTCTATCTAGTCTCAAGCGTACGTTCCCTACGACACAACAATGGAGTCCAACAACTCCGCACTCTCTAGGGAAAGCGAGATTCACGGTACAACGTTGAGAGTTTACTGGTACCTGTTCAAAAGTTCTGGATCCGTAGGCGTACGCGAAACGCAAAGAGCGCTGTCAATGTCAAGCCCCAGCATCGCCTTGTACCATCTCGAAAAACTTCGCGAGCTGGGAGTAGTTGACAAGGATTCAGGGGGCGACTATATTCTGAAGCAGCAGGTTCAGATAGGATCATTGAAGGCCTTTCTCAAGGTTGGCCACCTTATACTGCCCCGTTACCTGTTCTACGCAATCTTCCTTACAACAGCCGTACTGGCATATTCTGTAGAAGCATTTTTACAAACCGGTACCGTCGAACCAGCAGGTATTGTGCTAGGGGCTGCTGGCGCGGGTATCTCTTGGTACGAATGCCTACGAATGTGGAAAGACCGCGTACTCTAGCGAGAATTAGTTGTTCGAAAATGTAGAGTTATCAAAATTGAAGGCTGAAATCTAATTGGCGCAGATGAAGACGAGAATCTGGTTAGCCGTCCTATTGGGCATCCTGATTGGCGTAATGTCAGGGTACGGACCATATGTTTCGCCAACTGCCGCCCCGCGAACCCAGTTCTTGATGCAAACGACGGGACAGCCGAACTTTGCACAAGCCACCCCGCAACCTACAAGCGACTCCCTACCAATTCTCATCGCTATAGTGGCAGGCTTAGTAATCGCTATTCCGGCCTTCGCTTTCGCCAAAAGACGAAGCGGGTAATCCTGGTACACTTGCTCGGCTTCAGCTAGAAGGTCACTTCAGTGGGACATACATTGAACTTCTTGATGCGCCGATGCCTGGTGTTCCGTGTAAAACCTTTTTGTTCGTTATTATGAATTCTCCAACGTAGTGGCCTAACATTTCGGGTTTGATATCGAGCGATACGAATTCCTTCCCGCTGTGAATCAGTAGGTTCAACCCTACCATCTCTGGGATGATCACCATGTCCCTGCAATGCGTCTTAATCGGCTTAGCATCTTTCGTCTTGGTTCTACGGTAGTGGCGAATTAGCTCCATCAATGTTCTTTGGTCAGCAGTCAATCCCCTAGTAAGCGAACGTCTCTGCCGCGACGGAAGTATCCTGATGAATTCGTCCATTGACATCTGCTGCAACGATTCGAAGTTATGTCCTCTGTATAGGAATTCGCGAGGCAAGGCTTAGCACACCATCGTTCGTTTGGTTCTGATCTAATTAATGTTGCCGCTTCAAGGTTTGTATGCTGAGCATAAAGTCTCTATAGTATGCCCAACCTGACCGCAAGGTCAGAAGCTTTGAAATCCTGCGTGAGCCTGACAAACGCTTTCTTGTCGCCCTCTGGTGTAATTAGAGTCTTTACGTCTCGAACCCGAACTTCATATAGTTCTTGAATTGCCCGCTTGATGTCGTGTTTGTCCGAGCGTCTGTCAACAATGAACGTAATCTTATTCTCCGCTTCAAGCAGGGTGACTGAATCTTCGGAGAGTAACGGGTACTTGACTACGTCATTCGTCGCTAGCTTCGTCAATCCGGAGTTCCTCCCATGCGAGTCTCAAGCCCTTTGATAGCTGACTCGGTCCAGACAGTTAGCCGGCCAGGCTGAGTACCAGGTGCCAAGTCGCTGACGTTCAGGTTAGATACCTCTACTACTCGAACACCGCTAAAATTGCCAAACGCTTTCTCAGCGCCCTGGCGTTTGGACACCACAATCAAAGCGCTGATCTTACTCTTGTGAGGATGACCGCGCACGCTGCCTTTTCCGCTGCGAATCTTTCGCTCAGAAGCACGTTCAACATCCTGCCACAAGCCCATGTTCTTAAGGACCTTCTCTGCTTCAGAATTCTTCGTTAGCTTCTCCGCATCGTCCGAAACGACTAGAGGCAACTCCAAGTCGGCCGCAATCCTATGCCCACGGGCTTGAACCAGTGGCCTGGATGAAGTGGCTGCGACCGCGGAGAGCATTGCCAACCTAAGTTCCTTTTCATTTATCTTCTTATATGGCCGCTTGGCTGACGTTGGTGGAAAAGTCAACCGCCCCTTGACCGTGCTCGGCGCAAACCCAGCAAGGCCACCTCTAGCGTATCGTTCACCCTTCACGCGTGGGACTCGAGACATTCCATGTCCAACCCCCAAGCCTTGAGCGGTCGTTCTTTTGCCGGCCATCGAATTCCGTCCTTGAGGTTGGAAGGAATGACTTTGGATAGCAACGACCGCGCGTCTTATGAGGTCGCCGCGCACGGGGGCTTCGAAAAATTGCGGAAGTGGAACCTGTCCGGCAGATTTTCCCTCTGCGTCATAGAGTGGAACCGTTCTTGCCAAGAGTAATCACGTAAATTTCATTGTGTTAAGGATGCCTAAGGTTATGAATAAAGCCTCTTCAGTTCGAACTGTTACACCCTGGTCCTATCTCTAGTTCGAATTGCTCCCTTTCAATCATGCCAGATTGAATTTTGAGCGTTTACGCGATAGCCCCAATATATGCTTATCTTGGATACACATCCAGACTTTGGTACCATTCGTTTCTTCGGCTCCTTTAAACGGCGGTTGCTTTGGTCATGGTTAATGTCATTGGCTGTCTCGTTTCTTCGTTAGGCTAACCTACACGCGATTATTGTGAGAGATTTCGAGAGCGATGGATTCCGCTACTTCCTTTCCAGCCCGCTCAACGATGGGTGAGATGGCTGCTCCTTCGTCGAAGCATGCTCCTTCGATTCCGTATACGGTGAGTTTCTGGGGGAGTTGGTTCAATGCTCTGGCCAGTTCGATGGCTTGGGGAACGCCAAAAGCATGCGTTGAGTTTTGAAATAGAGTCGTAGGCAGCGGCCGTTGATGTGCATCGTACTTGTACACTTGTCCCTGTTTGGCTCCAGATCTTACGGCGTCAACGAGTATTGTGGTCTGTGAGTTCTTCCACAGCTCAATTAGGTGGGCTCCATCGCCAGAATCTTCGACGATGTTGCATTGAGGAGGGAGTTTCCCTTTCAAAATGCGGCAAACATACAGACCGATTGCGTCGTCTCCACGGATTTCGTTGCCTACCCCGATTACGAGAACTTGTGAGCCTGCTGAACCTCTCACACTTGTTCTCTTTCTATGTTGAGTTTTAGGTAGTGGGTTGCGCATGAGATGCATGGGTCGTAGTTGCGTATGAGTTGTTCGCATTGCCAGGTGAGCTTCTCAGTCGTGAGCCTCAGATGCTTCTCGACGAAATGTTTGAGGTCTTCCTCGATTCTTGCTTGGTTTTGGGATGTGGGTGGCACGATTTTAGCTTCGAGTATCGTACCCTCCTTGTTGATAGCGTATCGGTGGTAGAGTATGCCGCGTGGTGCCTCGGTGCAGCCGTAACCAGTGCCAA
>Ga0181521_10002286_pt1 | contig 23315 bp, 21 predicted proteins | sample PEATcosm2014_Bin_32_FD_119764 | JGI IMG/M metagenome (GOLD analysis project Ga0181521, IMG submission 119764) | Peatland microbial communities from MTU Mesocosm Facility, Houghton, MI, USA - PEATcosm2014_Bin02_60_metaG | ecosystem: Environmental > Terrestrial > Soil > Wetlands > Peat | place...
AGGAACGACGTGGCCAGCCCGCCGGTGTCGGCCCTCGCATAGCGGACCACCGATGGGATCACCGCCATGACCGCCCGAGAGCCGCACCAGATCCCGACCAGCAAGAGGATCGAGGGCCGCAGGGTCTCCAGCGCGGCAAACCGGGCCAGCAGCACGACCGCCGCGGTCGCGATCCCGAACGCGCCCACCGACGGCTCGCGCATCACGGCCAGACGGCGATCACGCTCGAGGTGGGCCAGCAGGCCGTCGGCCGAGTCGACCAGGCCGTCGATGTGCAAGAGGCCAGTCAGGGCCAGGTCCGCCCCGACCACGATGGCCGCCGCCACCGGAGCCGGCCAGATGTGTCCGGCCGACCACCACAGCAGGCCGAGCAAAGCGCCGATCGCGGCGCCCACCGCCGGGAACCACGCGAACGCGGTCGGGCTCGGGGGGGCTGCACCCCCGAGCGGCGTGAGGAACGCCACCGCCGAACGAGGACCGTTCACGGCACACCCGGTTGGCCGAGCACGAGCACCCGGCCGGCCACGACGAGCAGGACCGAATCGGCGACCTCGCCGATCTGTCGATTCACCGTCCCCAGCGCGTCGCGAAACACACGGCCGGCGCTGGACGACGGGTGCACGCCGAGGCCGACCTCTTCGCTCACCACGATGGTGGGATGACCGGCCGACCGCCGGGCCACCAATCGGTCGCGCAGCGCAATGCCCTCGTTGCCACCGGCACCGAGATCGTCCAGACCGGCCAGCCACGTACCCACCGAGTCGAGCAGGACGGGACCTTCGATCGACCCGAGCACCGAGCCGATCTCGTCCACCCGTCCGACCTCGACGGTGGTCCACTCGGCGGGGCGGCGCTCCCGGTGGCGCGCCACGCGCTCGGCCCAGTCCGCGTCGCCCTCGGGCGCGCCTCCGGTGGCCACGTAGGTGATCGGGGCCCCGACGGCGAGCGCGAGCCGTTCAGCCACCTCCGACTTGCCCGAGCGTGCCCCACCCAGCACCAGGGTGATGTCAGCCTTCACGACGTCCTCGCGCCCTTCGCTCCCCGGCCGCGACGCGGCCGACGGGTGCGGCGGGTCTCCTGGCTCCCGGCTCGTCGCTTCCCCCGGCCTTCCGGATCCACTGGACCCGTGGCCACAGGTGAGGTTCGCTCCCCGGTCACAGTTGCGGGACAGCCCCGGAGTCACACCGGGTTCCCCTAACCGCAGCCTGAGCGTACCTTGGCCGGCCCGGGCGGTGCCGGGTCGGCCGTGCGTTGGCAGGCGGCGGTAGCGTGACCGAGCGTGGCCCGGGACCCGTCGATCGTCGTGCTCAACACCGGGGACGGCAAGGGGAAGTCGTCGGCCGCGTTCGGCGTGATGGCCCGGGGCTGGGCCAGGGGCTGGCGGGTCGGCGTGGTCCAGTTCGTAAAGGGCGGGAAATGGAAGACCGGCGAGCGAAAGCTGGCCGCCCATCTAGAGATCGAGTGGCACACCCTGGGCGACGGGTTCACCTGGGAGTCGACCGACCTCGACGAGACCGCCGCCAAGGGACGACACGCATGGGGCGTGGCCAAAGAGAAGCTTGCGTCGGGTGACTACGACCTCTTGATCTTCGACGAGCTCACCTACGCGGTCACCTATGGATGGGTCACCGCCCAAGAGGTAGTCGAAGGGATCACGGCACGCGCCCCGAACACGAACGTCGTGATCACCGGGCGCAACGCGGCGCCCGAGCTCATCGAGGTGGCCGACACCGTCACCGAGATGCGCAAGGTCAAGCACGTCTACGACCGGGGCATCAAGGCCAAGAAGGGGATCGAGTATTGAAGAGAAGATCACGGTTGGGTAAAGAGCCGTCGGGCCCTTAGCGACCGTTCGGTGGGTCTTGCGACCTGGTCAGATGCGGTTTCGGTGCGTGGTCCTCTCTTTGATGGGCACGAACCTCCGGCACCAGCACTGTCCCGAACTCGTCCCGCCAAGAAACCTGTCAGCGGGTACGGCGCCGAGACGGGCCTCCTGCACAGTGGAGCTACCGCCCGCCATTCGACGGGCATCGCGCACCTGGCCGCCGGTCATCGCAGCCCGGAACGGGTCTCAACCCGAGCCGCCGAGTGGTGGCGCGCGCCCTTGGATTCGGAGAGATGGTGCCCAAGAATCGGAAGTTCCGCTCCGCCGCAGCCGGATCACTGGCGCTGGTTGTGGCGCTCGGCGGTCTAGCGCTCTCGCCGGCGACTTCCAAACCTGCCTCTCCAGCCCTGGCCCAGCCGGCGATTCGCTCCGAGCCCGCCGCAACGACCCAGCCCGCGGAATTCGCTCCGGCCATGATTCAGGCCTCCTACGGGCTGAGTTCGTCGGCGTACGCCGGAGCAGGACAGACCATTGCCATCGTCGACGCCTTCGACAACCCGAACGTCGCCTACGACCTGGCGGTGTTCGACGCGTATTGGGGACTCCCGGTTTGCGGGAGCCCCTGCTTCACCAAGGTCGACCAGGACGGCGGGACCGACTACCCGTCACCGGCGCCGCTCAACTGGTCCGTCGAGATCGCGCTGGACGTCGAGTGGGCACATGCGATCGCCCCTGACGCCCACATCATGCTGGTCGAGGCCACGAACAGCAGCTTGTCGAACCTTCTGGCCGCCGAACAGTACGCCGGAGCACACGCTCGCTACGTGTCGAACAGTTGGGGCTTCCCAGAGTTCTCCGGCGAGACCGCAGACGGCGGCCCGTTCTCCGATCCCGGGGTCAGCTACTTCGCCGCCGTCGACGACTCGCCCGGTCAGACCCAGTATCCAGCCACCGTCCCGAGTGTGGTGTCGGTTGGGGCCAGCGAGCTCACGTCGTCCGGACCCATCCCGTGGACCAGCGGTGGTGGCGGGTGTAGCGCGTACGAACTCGCATCGTCTGGCGACGCACGCGTCGCATCGCAAGCGGGCTGCTCGGACAACCAGTCGACACCGGAGGTCTCCGCCGATGCCGTGGGCATCCCGGTCTTCGACGCGGTGTCTGGATGGCTGGTCACGGCGGGGACCAGCTTCGCCACCATCTTGTGGGCTGCCGCCGCAGCCGACTCCGGTCAGTTGGTGACCAACGAGGCCATCGTGTCCGGATCGATCCCATTGCACCCGGTCACGGGCGGAACGCTGTTGCGAACGGGCTTGGGCGGCCTCGCGGCGATGCCGCGCAGTTTTTCGGAGCTAGTCAACATGGACTTCGCAGAGATCGGAACCGTGACCTGACACCGAGTCCCAAGTTGCGCTCCGCTGAGCTCGCGTCCGAGACCGCCAAGCGTGCGCTCGACTCGGTCGCGGCCCCGGTAACCCCCATTCCCGGTCAGGGGTCGGGCCCAGCCGGCCGGAGTCCTGGTCAAGGGGGTTCAGGTAACGTCGGACGAACTCCGCCATGACGGTCTTCTTCGCGCCCTCGCCGAACTCCATGGCCACCCACGGGCTGATGATTGGGGCCGGGGAGCGGTCGGTTCCGTGATGACGCTCGGCCCGAGAGTGGTGATCGCGGGGACCCACTCGGGCGTCGGCAAGACGACGGTCGCCACCGGGCTGATGGCGGCCCTCCGGAGCCGGGGGATGGCCGTTGCCTCGGCCAAGGTCGGACCCGACTTCATCGATCCGGGCTACCACCATCTCGCCACCGGCCGGGTCGGACGAAACCTCGACAGCTTCTTGTGCGGACCCGACGCGATCCTCCCCATCGCGGCCAAGGCCGCCTCGGGGGCCGACCTCCTGGTCGTCGAGGGCGTCATGGGGCTCTTCGACGGCCTGGGCGCGTCGATCACCGCGAGCACCGCCGAGATCGCCTCGCTCCTCGATGCCCCGGTCGTGCTGGTGGTCGACGCGTCGTCGATGAGCAGTTCGGTGCGGGCGCTGGTCGACGGCTACCACCACCACCTTCGGCACACCTGTGGGCGCGCGATCGCTGGCGTGATCCTCAACCGGGTCGGCAGCGACACCCACGAATCGCTGCTCCGCGAGGCGCTCGAGGGCTCCCAGCCGGCCGTGCTCGGGGTCCTCCGGCGCGACCCGGCCTTCGAATGGCGGGACCGGCACCTCGGCCTGGTCCCGGTGGCCGAGAACCCGGCCGGCGTCTCGGCCTCCCTGGACAGGCTCGCCCACGCGGTGGCGGCAGGCGTCGACCTCGGGGCGCTCGAGGAGCTGGCCCGCCGAGCCCCCGAGCTCCGGACCGCTCCCTTGCCGGCGGCCCGGCCGGTGCCCGGTCCCCCGGTACGGGTGGCCGTGATGACCGGGCCCGCGTTCGGGTTCTCCTATCCCGACAATCTGGAACGCCTCGTCGAGGCCGGTGCCGAGCTGGTGGCGGTCGATCCGTTCACCGACGGATCCCTGCCCGAGCGAACCCAGGCGCTGTACGCCTGCGGTGGCTTCCCCGAAGTGTTCGCGGCCGAGCTCGGGGCCAACCAGGGGCTGCTCGCCGACGCCCGGTCCAAGATCGATGGCGGCCTGCCGGTGTGGGCCGAGTGCGGGGGGCTGCTGTGGCTCTCCCGCTCGCTCGACGGCCACCAGCTGTGCGGCGTCATCCCGGCCGCGGCGACCCTCGGCAGCCGGGTCACGGTCGGCTACCGCACGGCGACCGTCCGGCAGAGCTCACCGATCGGCCACGCCGGGGACGTGCTGCGCGGCCACGAGCATCACTACTCGTCGATCCAGCCGAGTGGCGCCGCGCTCGAGTTGGTCGGACGGGCCGGTACCCGCCTGGAGGGTTGGGCCTCGCCCACGCTCATCGCCACCTACCTGCACCTGCACCTCGGAGGCGATCCCGCGCCCGCCGAGAGGTTCGTGGCCTGTGCCGCCGCGGCCGTGCTCGACCCGTCGGGCTGACGGGCCGACGGGCCGACGGGCTGACGGGCTGACGGGACGGCGAAGTGCACCGAACCATCGCGCGCAGCTCCTGTGATGGCGAGACTGGAGCTCGATGACGCCGCCATTCCACGCCGACCACGTCGGCAGCCTCCTGCGGCCCGCCGCGCTCAAGTCGGCGTTTCGCCGGCGTGCCGAGGGGACCCTGGACCACCAGGGCCTGCTGGCCGCCCAGGACGACGCGATCCGGGCGGCGGTGGCGCTCCAGGAGGCGGCCGGTCTCGAATCCATCACCGACGGCGAGTTCCGGCGGGCCTCCTACTGGCACGGGTTCGTCGACGCGGTCGACGGGCTGGCCGTCCGACCGGCGTCGTTCGAGTTCCGGGACGACGCCGGGGACAAGATGGCCTTCACCGCCCCCTACGTGCAGTCGCGGCTCACCCGGGGCCAGCCGATCGCCGGGGCCGAGTTCGAGTTCCTGGCCGGTACCACCACCAAGACGCCCAAGGTCACGCTGCCCTCGCCCTCGACGATGCACTTCTGGCGCTTCGCCGACGCCATCGAGCCGGGCGTCTACGACGGCGCCGAGGAGTGCTTCGACGAATTGTGCGACATCTACGTGGGCGAGCTCGAGGACCTGGCCGCCCGGGGCGCGACCTACGTCCAGCTCGACGAGGTCGCGCTGGCCATGTTGTGCGACCCCGACGTCGGGGCCGCGGTCCGGGCCGGCGGCACCGACCCCGACGCCCTGGTGGGGTTGTACGTCGGTGCGCTCGAGAAGATCTTGGCCCGTCGACCGGCCGGCCTGGCCGTGGCCATGCACATGTGCCGCGGCAACTACAAGGCCCATTGGCTCGCGTCAGGGGGCTACGAGCCGCTCGCCGAACGCATCTTTTCCTCCCTCGCGCTCGACGGCCTGCTCGTCGAGTTCGACACCGAGCGCGCCGGCGGCTTCGCCCCGCTGCGCTTCGTCCGCCCCGAGACCACCGTCGTCTTGGGGCTGGTCAGCTCGAAGACCCCGGTGCTCGAGGACGCCGACGCGCTGGTCCGTCGCATCGAGGACGCCGGCGCGTACGTGGCCACCGAGCGCCTCGGGTTGTCTCCGCAGTGCGGATTCGCCAGCACCGCCGGCGGCAACCCGGTCACCGAGGACGACCAGCGGGCCAAGTTGTCGCTCGTCGTCGACGTCGCCCGGCGCGTCTGGGGCTGACCGGCGCCTCCCGTTCAGTCCGCCCCCGGCTCCACGTGGGCCCGGAGGTGGCCGTCGGCGTTGACCCAGCCCTTCGTCTCGGCGTACTCGACCATCGAGGAGAACCGCTCGCCCCAGTCGGGCCCCACCCGGTCGCGGCTGGCCCGGACGATGGCCTCGGGGTCGATGAGCGCGGTTTCGGCGTCCTCCAACCAGCCGACGTTCGCCTCGACAAGCGCCGCGTCCAGCAGGGCCGGGTCGACCTCGCAGACCAGGTGGAACCGGAGGCAGTCGTCGGGTTCCTCCAGCGTGACCTCGGCCTCACCGGAATCGCCGGCCCGAACCCACACGTACATCACGACACCGCCGAGTCGTCGAGGTAGGAACGCTCGATCTCCTCGATCCGGGAGCGGGCCGACTGCGCGGTGTCCTCGAGCACGCAGTTGCCGCGTTGGAGCACATAGATGCGGTCGGCCCACCGCAGCGCCTGGCGGACGTGCTGTTCGACCAGGAGCACCCCGGTCCCGAGTGTGTCCACGGCGCGCCGCACCGACTCCAGCAACCGGCTGACCAGGATGGGGGCCAGACCGAGGGACAGCTCGTCGGCGAGGAGGACCTTCGGCTGGCCGGCCAGGGCCCGGGCCAGGGTGAGCATCTGCTGCTGGCCTCCCGACAACAGCCCGCAGCGGCGGTCCAGGTGCGGCTCGAGCTCGGGGAACAGCTCGAGCGCCAAGGCGGGGTCGCCCCGACCGAGCCTGAGGTTCTCCCGGGCGCTCAGGCCCATGAAGACCGACTTCTCCTCGGTCACGATCGACAAACCTTGACGCGCCCGCACATGCAGGGGGCCGCTGGCAGGCTCGCCCAGCCACCGGACCTCGCCCCCGATCGGCTGGAGCTCCCCGCACAAGGCGAGGATGGTGGTCGTCTTGCCGGCGCCGTTGGCGCCGAGCAGGGCCACGATCTCGCCCTCGCCGACGTGGAGGTTGAGGTTGCGCACTGCGGCCAGGCCTCCGTAGCCGGCCGAGAGGTCGACCGCCTCGAGCAACCGCTTCGGGCCTTGCGCCCCGCTCACCTGTTGGCCGCCCTCAGTCACCGGCGCCCCTCGGATCCGCCGCGCCGACGCTGCCGGAGTCGGTGTCGGTGTCGCCTCGAGCCGGTCGCTCGTCGTCGGGGTCGGCCACGCCCAGATACGCAAGCACCACCGCAGGCTGTCGACGGACCTCCTCGGGGGTACCGGTCGCGATCACCTGGCCGAAGTCGAGGGCGGTGATCCGGTCGCACGCCTGCATGACCACCCGCATATCGTGCTCGACCAGCAGCACGCCCAGGTTCCAGCCCTCGGCCAAGCTGCGGAGGAGGTCGACCAGCTCTCTCGACTCCCGCTGGTCCAGCCCGGCCGCCGGTTCGTCCAGCAACACGATCGTGGGCGCCGCCGCCACCGCCCGGACGATGCCGAGCAGGCGCCGTCGCCCGAAGGGCAGCTCGGTGGGGCGTTTGGCCAGGTCGTCACCCAGGCCGAACTCCTTGATGGTGGCGACCACATGGGGCGGCAGCGGACGACGGATCGGATGGGCCAGGTCGCCCACGTACGCCCACGCGCTCGGGTGCTCGGACGCCACCCGGATGTTCTCCTCGACCGTCAGGTCGTCGAACAGCTCGAGAGACTGAAAGGACCGCGCGAGGCCGGCCCGGGCCCGCTGGGTCGGTCCGAGCCGGTCGAGATACTGGCCGTCCAGCGAGACATTCCCGTCGTAGCGTCGGGTGATGCCGGTGACGGCGTCGATGAGAGTGGTCTTGCCGGCACCGTTCGGACCGATGAGCCCGACCACCTCTCCGGAGTGGACGGTGATGGAGACGTCGTCCAGCGCCACGACACCGCCGAAACGCACCGAGAGCCTCTCGATGGCGAGCTGGTGGGAGCCCGTCGAGATCGCCCCGATGGAGTGGGTCGCCGTCGCCTCCAGCTCGGCCTTGATGGCGGCCGCCCTCTTCGCCAGGGCCGCCGGCCGTTTGGCCGCCAGCTTCCTCTGGCGCCGCGCGATGACGACCGAGACGACGCCGTCGGGCGCCGTGATCACGAACAAGATGGTGCCCAACCCGGCCACCGGTGCGATCCAGTCCTGGATGCCAAGACCCAGGTAACTGAAGAGGTACACGCCGATCCCGGTGGCGGCCACGATCCCCCCGATGAACGCGCCAGCGGCGTATCCGATGCCGCCGATCACGAGCGTCGACAGCAGCGTGATCCCGACGACGACGTCCCAACCGTTGGTCCAGGTGACGCTTGGGGCTTGGTAGACGATCAGGATGCCGCCGACGGCGGCGACGACCGCGGCCACGCTGAACGCGTACAGCTTGGCCCGGGCCACGTTGATGCCGAGCGTGGCCGCGGCGCGCTCGTTCCCGCGCACCGCCACCAGCAGCCGACCGACCCGTCCGCGTCGCAGGTTGCACACCGCGATGACACAGACAAAGAACGCGACCAGGGTCAGTACCGCATATCGCTGCGGATGCAGCTCCGCGTTCAGGTCGAAGCCCCACAAGGTGGGCGTCTCAACCGTCGTCCCGGCCTGGCCGCCCGTGTAGGCCGGATTGGCGAAGATGACGCCTTCGACGACGGCCCCGAAGCCAAGGGTCACGATGGCCAGGTTCACCCCCCGGGCCCGCAGCGCCGGAAGGCCGAGCAGCGCGCCGATCGGGATCACCCCCACCAGTCCCACCAACGCCGCTTCCCAGAAGTTGAGACCCAGGGCCTGACCGACCCGCGCGGCGACGAAGGCGCCCATGCCGGCCATCCCGAGCTGAGCCAACGACAGCTGGCCGGCGTAGCCGGTCACCACCACCGAGGACAGCAAGATGATCGCGATCGTGATCGACCCGATGAGAGCGCCCGCCGCGCCGTTCGACAGCAACAGACACAGGGCCACCCCACCCGCGAAGGCCGGAATCAAGAAGCGCCACGAGATATTGCCCGAGCCGACCTTGGGCAACCGGAGGTTGATGAAACTGCGCGACGGAAGCGACGAGCCGCGGATCACCAGCACGGCGATCACGATCAGGAGCGGGACCACCTCGGGCCAACCGATGCCGATGTTGGCGTTCTGGATCTCGGACTCCCCCACGCCGATCAGAAGGCCCCCGAGCAACGTCCACGAGAACGACGTAAAGCTGCCCAACAGCGCCGATGCCAACGACGGGATCAACAACAGACCGATCGACTCGACCGACAGCCCGAGGATGGGGCTGACCAGGATCCCGCCGAGCCCGGCCAACGCGCCGCCGGCGGCCCAGTTCCAGGTGGCCACCGCGTCGGGTGAGTGGCCGAGCGCCGCCACGGCTCGGCGATTCTCCGCCACCGCGCTCGTTTTCAAGCCAAACGGGCTGTATCGGTAGAAGGCGTACAGGGCCGCCGACAGCACCACCCCGATCGCCAGGAGGTACAGGTAGTACCCCCCGATGATCTCGCCGTCGAAGGAGACGGACGGGTTCGGAAGGATGGGCCGCGGGAACGCCTCGCCGGTCTGGAACTTCACGATGAACAGGCCCTCGATCAGCGCGAGCAAGCCGAGGGTGGCGATGACCCTGGTGAGCTGGGCGGCGTTCTTCAGCCGTCGCATGATCAAGAGCTGGGTCAACGCTCCGGTGGCCGCCGCCGCCAGCACGGCCAGCACCAGGGCGGGCACCTCGGCGAGTCCGAGGTCCTTCAGCTCGAAGTAGGAGTAGGCCCCGATGACCGCGTACCCGCCTGAGGCGAAGTTCACCACGCCCGAGCCGCGGTAGATGAGGACCAGACCCTGCGCGGACAAGACGTAGGCCGCGCCCGACCCGAGGCCGAGGAGGAAGAAGTTGATGAATGTGCTCACCGCGCCCTCTTCCCCGTCCCTTCCCCGCGGTGACCCCGGTGGAGCGCCGGCCCACCGGCGCACCACTCGGCGATCGAGCGGCCGTGCGCCGTGTCCGGTCAGATCACCTTTCCTACAAGGGCCCGGCCGGGGTCGCAACCACCGCGAGGACGGCTTGGGCCCCGAGATGACCGGGCGGCCCGGCCCGCTCCCAGTGGGGCCCGTGGGGCCCGTCCTCCTTGGCGAGCGGTCCGGGAAGGCTCAGCGAACATGAAGGCGCAACGATTCGGAGCGACTGATCAGATCAGAGCCACGGTGCCAGGTCGGGAAGCGACGCCGAGCTCTGCAGCCCCGCGCCCGCGGTGCGGCCCAAGAGCCATCCGGCCAGTGCCTGGGTCGACCCGCGGACCTCCAAGGGGTCCGCAGCATCGGGCCCCATGGCGCGCGGCGGCCTCGTGCCACCGGTCGAGACGAGCACGACGGACGGACAGCCCTCCCGGGCGATAAAGCTGGCCGCCGCCTCGTCGAGGAGCGCTGCCGCCACCTCCTCGTCGATGTCGTGAAAGGTGGCCCGCGCACCCAGGTCGACGGCGTGCACCCAAACCTCTCGCACGCGCATCCAGGGGACCTCGCTGGCCGCAACGGGTCGGCCCAGGGCCGTGCGAACCTGAGCGGACCAGGCTTCCTCGGGCATGGCCGAGATCGCCGCGCGAAACCGGACCGCCTCGCTCAGCGCGTCGGCCCGGACCTCGGCGGCGGGCAGCTGCGCACCGGCCTCGATGTCGGCACGACGGTGCTCGGGACTCGGGTACATCGGTGATTCGACCCCGGTCTCGGCCCAGCGCAACAGGTTCATCAGTCCCCGGGCGTTGCGGGCCATGTGGCTGACGACGTGCAAGCGGGTCCAGCCGGGCAGCCGCGAGGGTTCGGACAGCTCCAGGTCGCTCAACAAGCCGAGCTGGGTCTTGAACAGTTCGGTCCCGCGGTCCATCCAGCCGAGCGTCACCGACAGACGCGAGGCGGACGCCTCGGCCCTCATGCCCTGCGACAGACGTTGCGACACTCCCCGATCCCCTGGATCCTCGTCGTCACGACGTCGCCGTCGTTGAGGAACCGGGGGGGCTTCATGCCCGAACCCACCCCTCCGGGGGTCCCCGACGCGATCACGTCGCCCGGCAGGAGCGTGATGATCGACGAGATGTAGGCGACCAACGCGGCCGGACCGAACACCAGGTCCCCGATATCGGACTTCTGCATGGTCTCGCCGTTGACCTCGCAGCTGATCTCGCCGGACAGGCCGTCGGCTTCGTCACTCGTGACCATCCAGGGCCCGAGGGGGGTCGTGCCCTCGAAGGTCTTGCCCTGGAGCCACTGCAGGGTGCGGCTCTGGAAATCCCGAGCAGTGACGTCGTTGAGCACGCTGTAACCGGCAATGGCACCGGGAGCATCGGCCTCCGAGACGTTGCGGGCCGGGGCCCCGATGATGACGGCGAGCTCGGCCTCCCAGTCCACCCGGTCGCTCTGGGGGGGCATTGCGATGTCGTCGTGGGCGCCGATCAGCGCCGAACGGTACTTGGCGAAAAGCGTCGGGTGCTCGGGCGGCTCCCGACCCATCTCCAAGATGTGATTCCGGTAGTTGAGGCCGACACACACGATCTTGTCGGGCCTCGGCACGAGAATCTCATAGTCCAAGCCCGCCACGTCATGGTCGGCAGCACCGGAGGCCGACTCGGCCAAGTTGCGCCAATCCGGATGGGCGAGCAGCTCCCCGAGGGACGCCGTGCCCGAGATCTCGACCGCCCGGTCGCCGTCTATCCGAACCGCGGCCGTCGCGTCGCCACGACGGATGGTGGCCAGTTTCACGATCGCTCTCCCTATTCCTTATGAAACGACTTCTCGATTATGGAACGACCTGGATCGCTACTGATCCACCGCACTACGAGACAGCTTCAACGCCTCGTAGACCGGGGCGTCGCTGAAGACGAACGCGTCCAAGTTCGAATCGGGCACGATCCGGGTCGGGCACCAGGACGGGATCGCCACCACGTCGCCGCGGGTCACCTCGAGGCGCTGTGGTCCGAGCTCGAAGATTCCCGAACCCTCGAACACCTGCCAAACCGATGAGCCGACCTGGCGGCGGGCGACACTCGATGCCCGGGCACGGAAGCGGTGCATCTCGGTTCGCAGCGTGACCAGCGCGTCGCTTCCGGTCGTCGGGTTGGAGTAGCGCACCGCCGCGTGACCAGGCTCGACGACCCCAGGGTGACCCTCGTCTTCGAGCTCGAGCTGGGCCTGCAGGGCGGCGTCGGTCTGCTCCCACCGATAGGCGGCCAGCGGTGAGTTAGCGGTGTCGGGAGCGGACACCGGGCGCAGCCCGGCGTGTGCCCACAGGCGTTCGCCCCGCGAGCGGAACGGGGTCGAGGTGTCGGTGATCTCGTCGGGGCCGAACTCGAAGAAGCCGCCGTCGAGCTGAGCGACGAGGGGGATGTCAAGGCCGTCCAGCCACACCATGGGTCGGTCCGCGGTGTTGTGGTGCTCGTGCCAGCTCCAGCCCGGCGTGAGCAGGAGGTCGCCGCGGCGCATGGCGACGGGGTCGCCGTCGACCACCGTCCAGACGCCCTCCCCCTCCATCACGAAACGGAAGGCGCCCTGGCTGTGCCGGTGGGCGGGGGCCACCTCGTTGGGCCCGAGGTACTGCACGGCCGCCCACAGGGTCGGGGTGGCATAGGGCAGCCCGGGCAGGCCCGGGTTGGCGTACGCGATCGCTCGACGCTCACCCCCCCGACCGACCGGGACGAGCTCCCCCGCCCGCTCGGCCAGTGGCAGGACCTCGGCCCACGGCCACAGATGGGGCAGCGCCTTGGGTTGCGGCGCCGTCGGCATGAGGTCTTCTCGTTGGGTCCACAACGGGAGCAGCCCGGCCTTGGCGAAGTCCTCGTACAGCTCACTCACGCCAGGGTCGAGTTTCTCGGTCATCGCTCACCTCTCATTGGGGTCCCGAGACCCGCGGGCACACCGGCAGCCCGAACACACCTGCGCCCAGGGGGTTCCTCAGGCTCATATGACACAATGTATGTCTGTCGGAGAGGGTATGTCCGCCCGACTGGCTTCATGGCGACCAGCGGTAGCGAACGTCGGGTTGACCCTCCTCGTTGTCGCCGTCTGTCATGGCAGCGACGGTGAAACCGTGGCGCTCGTAGAACCGCCGCGCACCGGCGTTGCTCTGGAACGTCCAGAGATCCAGACCACCGATGCTGTGCTCCTTGGCCGCGTCGATCAGCCGTGACCCCAACCCGAGACCGGTCAGCTCGGGATCCACGTGGAGGTGTTCGACCCAGCCCGAGTGGAGCACGAGCAGGGCCACGATCCCCGGCTGGGCGCCGTCGATCACCCACACTTCCATGGTGGGCATCACGACCGTGGCGAAGTGGTTCCGCACGTCGGCGTCGTCGTGGATCGTCGGCGGGTTGGCCGGGAACGACGCCTTGCGCGACCTGAGCCAGAGATCCGCGACCGCGTCGCTTTCGTCGAGCCTGGCTCGTCTCGGGGATTGGCTCACGCCCGGCGTCACCACCCCATGTTCGCTCAACAGCAGCTCCTCGCCCTGAGGCGATCCGGTGCCGAGAAGCAACCAAAAGGGCCCGTCGTGCCTCTAGGACACATGACACGACTGGCTCCCCGGCCGAGGCACCCGAACGGCGCCGGCAGGGCTCGCTGGATGCTGCTCATGCCGGCCCCGCTGGTGCTCTCTGGCCTCGTGTCACTCGGGGTCGTTGTCCCGACCCGTGCCGCGGCGGCCGGTCCAGCCCGGTCCTGTGCCCTGCCGGCGCTCCCTCGTCCGGGGACGAGCACCAACGGTGCGCCCACGATGACCGGGCCGGCCGTCGGCGCGTTGACCGGGCACGCGATCAAGGCCGCCTTCAGCCTCGACCACAACGACCTGGTCGTCACGCCGCCCGGACGTGGCGATCGACCGCCGGTGTCGGCCAACTATGCCGAGTGCAACGCGCTGGCCTCCCAGAACGCCGACAACTCCCAGCTGAGTTCCTTCGCCGACTCGGGGGTCGCGGTCGGGTATGGCCGGGTCACCGTGGCCACGAAGCTTTTCCCGCCCGCCCAGGGTCCGCCAGGCATCAACACCTCGCCGGGATTCGTCGCCCCGAAGATGCCGCCTAGCCAGCCCTACGAGCGGCGGCTGGCCTGGGTGGTCGTGTTCCGGGCGCAGATCGTGATGGCCTGCCCGCTCGAGCGGGTCGGGACGACCATTCCGGCCCCGCCGCCGACCGACTACGACTACAACGTGTTCCTCGTCGATGCCACCACTGGCCGCGACGCCCTGATCTACCAGGAGAGCGAGGCGAATCCCTGTGGGTTCGGCTCGCGCCTGCCGGCCTCGCTCGATGAGCCCCAGGAACTCGTCTCGGTCCCGTGGACGCTCCTGTCCCGGAACCCCGACGGCTACTCGGGGACCATCTCGGCGAGCGTGCTCCCCTGCGATGGCTACGAAAGCCCGGTCTTGATCGACCGAGCCAGCCCGACCCTGCGGGTGCTGGTCGACCGACCGGTCGGTGCCGACTGTGGCGCGCCCGAGCATGTGACCATGGGCGTCGACGCAGCGGTGGTGACCGCCGAGCTGCCCAGCACCATCGGCCACGATCCTGTCGGTCTCGACACCGGCCTTACGCAGTCGAGCCTGTCGTCGCCACCGCCCTAGGCACCCCGGCACGCCCCTGGTCGCTCGGTCCGATCGGTTGCTGGGGGACCTATCGTTGCTCGGTGGTCACGCGTCATTTGGTCGATCGGCGGCCCACGTGATCTTCTCCACACCTCGGGGCTGGCCGTCGGCCGGCCACGGTGGGGATGGTCCGATTCCGGGTGTCTAGGGACGTACGGGTCGACGAGATACTGGCCCGACTGGTCGAGCGCCACGTGCTGTCCGTCGGGGCCGACGTCGGCATCGAGTCGCTCCCCGGCGGAGTCTCCGCCGATGTCTTCGTGCTGACGTTCGGCGATCGACGCCTCGTGGTGAAAGAACCGCTGTCCCGTCTTCGGGTCGCGCAGGAGTGGCGCTCCTCGCCCGCTCGCGCGCTGGTCGAGGCAGAGGCAATTGTCTTTGCGGGAAGGATCCGGCCGGGCAATGTTCCCGAGATCGTCGACGTGGACGCCGAGCGCAACGTCATCGTGATGACCGCCGCGCCGGCCGACATGGAGAACTGGAAGTCCCGCCTACTGGTTGGCGACATCGATCCCACGATCGGCGGGTGGCTCGGGGAAGCACTGGCGGATTGGCACTCGGAGAGCGGCGCCGATCCGGCCATGTTACGTCGATTCGACGATCGCACCAACTTCTCCGAACTGCGGGTCTCCCCGTTCTTTCGCCGGGTGGCCGAGGTCCACCCCGACCTCGAGACGACGATCGACGCGGTAATCGGTCGGATGAACCAGCGCGCTGTCTGCCTGGTGCACGGGGACTTCTCACCGAAGAACGTGCTCGTCAACGACCGTCTGTTCTGGGTCATCGACTGGGAGATCGCACACGTCGGCGATCCGAACTTCGATCTGGCCTTTCTCGTTTCCCATCTCGCCTGCAAGGCGATCCACCGTCGCACGGACGCGGCCCGATACCGCGCCTGCGCGGAGACTTTCCTCGCCACCTACCTCGACCGTTCTCGGGTCGCCGTCGACAAAGACGACCTGGTGCTGCAGGTCGGGGGGTTGATCCTGGCCCGAGTCGACGGAAAGTCCCCGGTCGACTACTTCGATGCCACCGAAAAGACGGCCGCCCGGGCGCTCGGGCGAAGCGTGCTCGAGGGCGACATCACCGATGTGTCCGGACTGTGGGAGCCCCGGCGACCGTGAGGACCTACGCCGAGGCGCCCTGGACCGGCTCGAGCAAGACGAGCGGGATCTCGCGCTCGGTCTTCTTCTGATAGCCGGCGTACCCGCGGTAGGCGGCCTCGACCCGCGGCCACAGGGCGGCCCGCTCCTCGGGGTTGGCGACCCGGGCCCGCATCGGCACCTTCGGCTTCCCGGCGAACGCCACCGTCACCTCGGGGTGCTCGCGCAGGTTGAAGAACCAGCCCGGGTGGTGGTCATCACCGCCGCGCGAGGCGACGATCACGATGGCGTCGCCCTCCTGCACCGGCGAGGTGAGCATGGTGGTGCGGGGCTGGCCGCTCCGGCGTCCGGTGGTGGTGAGCTCGAGTGCGGGCATCCCCCCCACCCGCCACCCGATCAGCCCACCGCTCAGCTTGAGCACGCTGCGGTGCACGGCGTTCATGAGATGCAACTGCCAGTCGTCGGGCATGTCCGAAACAGTACGGCCATCGGGGCACCGGCGCTGCCTGGCATTCTCGAGGGGTGTGCCCTTAGGAATGTGCCTAGGCGAAAGTGGCTGTAAGCGTTTTCCGGCCACCCAGCTCGTAGGCTTTTGCCGTGTCGAGCTCCCCAGTCCTGGTAGTTGGCAGAGCGGTCGAGCGGGCCCGATGGTCGGCGATGCTCCAGGGGCTCGTGCTCATCCTCGCGGTGGCCTCTCCGACGCTGATTCTCGAGGAGAACTGGCACGGCCGGCCGATGATCGATCAACCGGGGCACCTGTGGGTCCTGCCCACGCTCGTCGTCGCGACGGCGTTCGCGGTGGGCGGCGCCGTCGGTACCCGCCGGGCCGCGCAACTGTGGAGGGCCTTGCTCCAGGGGCTCATCTTGGGAACGCTCGGCGCCGGGACGCTTCTCGGGGCGGACGTCGTTCGCCGTGCCATGGTGCACCGGGCCGTCTCCGAGGGCGTGTTCCGCCTGTGGGTGGAAGCGGCACTCCTCTCGGTGGTCATTGCGTCGCTTGGCGGTGCGATCTCGTACCTGCGCGCCGCCCCGGCCGGCTAGGCACCGGGCCGGGAAGCTCCGGGCGGAAACCCGGGCTTGGCCGGGGCCTTAGCCTGGGGTGGTGGCCGACCGGGACGTATCGAGGAGCACGACGACCGCCCTGCTCACCGGCATCGGCGTCGGCCCTGGCGACCCGGGTCTCCTCACGCTCGGCGCGCTCGAGGTGCTCCGCCACGCCGACCGGGTGGTGGCCCCGAGCAGCGACGAGGGCACGCCGGGACGCGCCGAGTCGGTCGTCAGGTCGGCCCTTCCGGATCTCGACATCGACCGCCTCGTCTTCGACATGAGCCCCGACGACTCGGGCGGGGAGGCGGCCCGGGCGGCGTCACACCTGGCGGCGGCCCGCCGGCTCCTCCCCTGGCTCGCCGACGGCGAGCACGTGGCGTTCGTGACCCTCGGTGACCCCAACATCTACAGCACCTTCCCGTCGCTCGTCGATGCGCTGGGCCGGCTCGGCTGGCACGGTGAGGTCGCCACGGTTCCCGGGATTACCGCCTTTCAGGCGCTGGCCGCCCGGACCGGGACGGTCCTTCTCGACGGGACCGAGTCGTTGTCGCTCGTGACGGCGCTCGACGGCGTCGACCACGTCGCCCAGGCGCTCGACGACCCCGACCGCGCGGTGGTCATCTACAAGGGCGGCCGACACATCGCGGCGGTGGCCCGTCTGCTGGCCGAGCGCGACCGGTTGGCCGGCGCGGTGTTCGGGGAGCGCCTCGGGCTCGACGACCAGCGGGTGGGCCCGCTCGATGACGTCGGCGACGGCCCAGCCTCCTATCTGGTCACCGTAGTCGTGCCCCCGGCCGGCCGAACCCGGGAGGGTCTCTGAGGTGACCGACACAGACAGCGCGGCCCTCGGGTCGTTGATCAGCTTCGTGGGCGCGGGCCCGGGGGCGCCCGACCTCATGACGTTGCGCGGCGCGGCGCGGCTCGGATCGGCCGACATCGTCGTGTGGGCCTCCTCTCTCGTGCCCGCCGAGGTGCTCACGCACGCGTCCCCCGATGCGGTGGTGCACGACTCGGCCTCCATGACCCTCGAAGACGTCCTGTCGGTCTACGAGGCGCACCCCGACGCATCGATCGTCCGGCTGCACTCGGGCGACCCCTCCCTCTACGGCGCCATCCAGGAGCAGATCGACTGGTGCATCGAACGCCAGCGGTCCTTCGAGATCGTGCCGGGCGTGTCGTCGCTCTCGGCCGCCGCGGCGGCGGTGGGCCGAGAGCTCACCGTCCCCCGGGTCAGCCAGAGCGTCGTCGTCACCCGCCTGGCCAGCCGCACCGCGGCATCGATGCCCGAGGCTGAGCGCATCGCCACCTTCGCCTCGACCGGTTGCACGATGGCGGTCTTCTTGTCGGCCGCCCAGCCCGAGGCGCTCCAGCGCGAGCTGCTGGCGCCGCCCAGCGCCTACACCGCCGACACGCCGGCCTGCATCGTGGTCCGGGCCAGCTGGCCCGACGAACAGATCGTGGTGACCGTGCTCGGCCGGCTCGCCGACGATCTTCGGTCGACCGGCGCCACCACCACCACCCTGGTGCTGGTGGGTGACGCCCTGTCGGGCACCGCGCCCCGGAGCCACCTGTACTCGCCGCGGTTCGCCCACGGCCATCGACGCCGCTCCCATCCCGGCACCACCTCCGGCCGGCCGGTACGGCGGCTCCGCCGGCGTGGTTGACGGCACCTGCCGGATCGAGCACGCCCATGCCTGAGCGGTCGAGCGATGACCAAAAGGTGACGGTCATCGGGATCGCCGACGACCGTCTCGAGCTGCTCTCGCCCGAGGCCCTCGTGGCGCTGCGCGACGCAACGGTGGTCGTGGGAGGACGGCGACACCTGGGCCTCTTCACCAACTGGGACAAGACCCAGGCCCCGCGGCCGGCGGGCACGCCCCAGCTGCTCGAGATCACCGCCGACACCGACGAGCTGATGGGCCGGGTGCGGGCGCTGCTGGCTGCCGGCGGCGGGCCCCTGTGCGTGCTCGCCTCGGGCGACCCCGGGTTCTTCGGGATCGTGCGGACACTCCTGCGGCACCTGGATCGCGAGCGCCTGGCGGTGCTGCCGTCGCCGACGTCGGTCGCCGTCGCCTTCGCGCGGCTCGGACTCCCGTGGGACGACGCCGTTGTCGTCTCGGCACACGGCCGCCCGCTCGACTCGGCAGTGCAGGCCGCCCGCACCGCCGCCAAGGTGGCCGTCCTCACCTCACCGGACACCACGCCCCAGGTGCTGGGCCAGGCCCTCCTCGCCGCCGGCTGCTCGGTCGATCTGGTGGCCGTGTGCAGCCGCCTCGGTTCGGCCGATGAGCAGGTCCAAGAGCTGTCGCTGCACGAGCTGGCCGAGGGACGCTTCGACCCGCTGTCGGTCGTCGTCCTGCTCGGCCCCGGTGCGCTGCCCCTGACCGGGTGGAGCGACGCCGCGGCGATCGACGGCGGTCCCGAGAACCAGCGCGTCCTGGCCTGGGGGCGGGATGACTCGCGCTACGCGCACCGCAGGGGCATGATCACCAAGGCCGAGACCCGGGCGGTCATCTTGGGCAAGCTCTGCTTGCCCGAGCGCGGGGTGCTGTGGGACGTCGGCGCCGGGAGCGGCAGCGTCGCCATCGAGTGCGCGTTGAGCAGCCCCGGGCTCACCGTGTTCGCGATCGAGGCGAACCCCGAGGACGCCGAGCGGATCAGCGCCAACGCGACCCGGGCCGGGGTGGGCGTGCACGTGATCACCGGCACCGCCCCGGCGGCACTGGAGGCGCTGCCCGCCCCCGACCGGGCCTTCGTGGGCGGCGGTGGGGTCGAGGTACTCGAGGCGGTGTTCGCGCGTCGCTCGCCCGACGGCCACATCGTCGCCTCGTTCGCGGCGTTGGACCGCGCCGTCGCGGCGGCGCATCTCCTCGGGCACCTCGTGCAGGTCCGTGCCGATCGAGGCGAGCGCCTGGCCGACGGGTCGTGGCGTCTCCACGCGAACAACCCGGTCTTTGTCGCGTGGGGGCCGTCGGACGAACCGGGTTCGGTCACATGAGCACCGCCGAGCGGGTCGTGACGATCTCGGTCACCGAGCCGGGCCGGCGCATCGCGCAGCGCCTACCGTTCGAGCACGTCCACGGCGACCCGACCGCCAGCTTGTCGGCGCGCTGGAAGGACGTCGACGCGTTCGTGATGGTCCTCGCGCTCGGTGCGACGGTGCGACTCATCTCCCCCCTGCTCTCAAACAAGGAGTCGGACCCGGCCGTCGTCTGCGTCGACGACGCCGGAACGTTCGCCATCTCGGTGTGCGGCGGCCACGCGGGCGGGGCAAACGCCCTCGCCCGCGAGGTGGCCCGGCTCATCGGGGCCGAGCCCGTGATCACGACCGCCACCGACCGGCTGGCGGTGCCGGCGCTCGACCAGCTGGCCGGGCTCCCGGCCGAGGGCGACGTCGCCGGTGTCACCGCGGCGCTGTTGGCCGGTGACACCATCGAGGTCGACCGGAAGCTCCACTGGCCGTTGCCGGCCCCGTTGACAGATCAGCTGGCCCGGACCGGGGCGAGGGGTGGGCCCGATGCGGCGGGCACGGCCAACGTCCGGATCGTCGTGAGCGACCGCGAGCTCGGCGACGCCGGCCGAGCGGTCGTCGCGTTGCGGCCGCCGTCCCTGGTGGTCGGGGTCGGCACCACGAGCGACGCCTCCGAGGTCGACGCGTGCGAGGCCGTGGCGGCGGCGCTGGCCGGGGCTGGACTGTCCCCGCTCGCGCTGGGGGTGCTGGCCACCATCGACCGCCGGACCGACCATCCGGCCATCGCAGCGGTGGCCCGACGGTGGCGCCTGCCGGTGCACACGTTCGACGCCGATCGCCTCGACGCCATCGCGGTGCCCACGCCGAGCGACGTGGTGGCGCGGGCGGTCGGCACTCACTCGGTCGCCGAGGCGGCCGCGCTGGCCGCGGCCGGAGCCGGGGCGGAGCTGGTCGTGCCGAAATCGGTCGGCGACCGGGTCACCGTGGCCATCGCCAGGAGGTTGGCGCCCCCCGGGTCGCTCAGCATCGTCGGCCTGGGCCCGGGGTCGGTGGCCCATCGCACCCCCGAAGCGGCGCGGGCGGTCCGCCACGCCGAGGTCGTCGTCGGCCTGGAGTCCTACGTCGAACAGTGCTCGGACCTGCTCACCCCGGCCCAGGACGTCCGGCGGTTCCCGATCGGGGCCGAGATCGAACGGGTGCGACTGGCACTCGACCTGGCCGCCGAGGGACGGCGGGTGGCCCTCGTCTGTTCGGGCGACGCCGGGGTGTACGCCATGGCCTCTCCGGCGCTCGAGTTGGCCGACCGCTCGTTGGCCGGGTCGGAGCGCTACGGCGGCATCGAGATCTCGGTCGTCCCCGGGGTGACGGCCGGGCTGGCCGCGGCGGCCCTGCTCGGCGCACCGCTCGGCCATGACCACCTCGTGCTCAGCCTTTCGGACCTCCTCACCCCGTGGGAGGTCATCGAGGCCCGGGTGCGGGCGGCCGCCGAGCACGACCTGGTCCTGGTCGTCTACAACCCCCGCTCGCTCCGACGGACCTGGCAGATCGAAAAGGCCCGATCGGTGCTCCTCGAGCATCGCTCCGCCGAGACGCCGGTCGGCGTGGTGACCGACGCCGCCCGGCCGGACGAGCACGTGGTGCTGACCACGCTTGGCGAGCTCGACTGCGACTCGGTCAACATGACCACGTGCCTCGTGATCGGTTCGTCGGCGACCCGGGTCGTGTCGGGACGGATGGTCACCCCGAGGGGGTATTCGGCGTGATCGGCCCGACCGCGTGCCTCGCCGGCGCAGACGCCTCAGTTGAAGGCGAAGTCGCCCTAGTCGGAGAGTCACCTGCACGATCTCGACCCACGAGCGGGCCCCTCTTCCCGTGAGCGACCAGGGCCCCGAGATCCACCCGATCGAGCAGGAGAGCTACCGGCGCCTGGCCACCAAGGTCGACCTGTCGGCGTGGCCGGAGGGGCCGGCCGCCGTGGTGGCCCGGGTCGTCCACGCGACGGCCGATCCGGCGCTCGTCGATCACCTGGTCGTGCCCGAACGCGCGGTCGACGCCGGGGTGGCGGCGCTGTCGGCGGGGGCGGCGGTCGTGTGCGACATCGAGATGGTCCGGGCCGGGATCACCGGCGTCAGCGCGATCTGCACACTGGGCGAGGTCGCCGACGCGGGCCCCTATCCGAGCCGCAGCGCGGCCGCGATGGCGCACGCCGCGGCGGCCCATCCCGACGGCGCGGTGATCGTGGTGGGCTGCGCCCCCACCGCGCTGGCCGAGGTGAACCGCCTGATCGATGCGGGCGCGCTCCGTCCGGCCCTCGTCATCGGCACGCCGGTCGGCTACGTGGGCGCGGCGGAGGTCAAGGAGGCCCTGCTCGAGCTGAGCGAACGCACCGGCGTGCCGTCGATCGTCCTGCGCGGCGATCGAGGCGGCGCGGCGGTGGCCGCCGCCATGTTGAACTCCCTCGTGCGGCTGTCCGGCGCCACCACCGCGCTCCCGCGCCGGCCGGCCTCCCTCCTCTTGATCGGCCACGGCACCCGGTCCGCGCAGGGCGCCGACGAGCTTCACCGGTTCGCGGCCACCGTTGCCAAGGCCCGGCCGGCGGTCGCCGTTGCGGCCGGCTTCATCGAGTTCGTCGAGCCGACCCTCGATCAGGCCATCGACCGGCTGGTCGAGGCCGGTGCCACCCGGGTGGTCGCGGTGCCGCTCCTGCTTCTCGGTGCCGGACACCTGAAAGACGACGGGCCGAGCGCCATGGCGCGGGCGAGGACCCGCCACCTCGACACCACCTTCTTCTACGCGCGCGAGCTCGGGGTGCATCCGCTGGTGCTCTCGACCATGGAGGGCAAGATCCGCGAGGTGTCGTTCCCGGAGTCCGCGCATGCCCGATGGCCCGACGGCTCGCACGACGCGGTGGTCGTGGTCGGGCGGGGCTCGACCGATCCCGACGCGAATGCCGACCTGGTGAAGGCGGCCCGCCTGCTGGCCGACGGCCGCGGCCTGGCGACCGGCGGGGCCCCGCCCGGTGACGCCCGCCAAACCGCGCCCCCGCTCGGGTTCGTCGAGCCCGCCTTCGTCTCGTTGGCCCGGCCGAGCATCACCGAGGCCCTGGAGCGCTGCCACGCCCTCGGCGCACGGCGCATCGCGGTGGTCCCCTACTTCTTGTTCACCGGGCTCCTGGTCGAGCGGATCGGTGAGATCGCGCGCGCGTGGGTGGCCCAGCACCGCGACACGGAGGTCGCGGTGGGCTCGCACATGGGCATCGACGACCGGCTGGTCCAGCTCACCTGGGCCCGCTACGACGAGGCCCTCGGCGCGCCGGTGACGATGAACTGCGACGGCTGTCTCTACCGGGTCCCCTGGCCCGGCTACGAGCACCGGGTCGGGACCCGGCCCTCGTAGGGGCAACGCTCGCGGCCACTACACCTAGCGGCGGCGAAGGCTGCTGTTGGTGAGCGACGGGGGCACGTAGCCGGCGTCGGCCCGGTTCATGTTCCGCCCCGGTGGGTTGATCTGGTCGATCGCGTCGAGCACGTCGGCCGACAGCGTCACGCTGGCCGCCCCCAGCTGGGTCTCGAGCTGCTCCATCGTGCGGGGCCCGATGATGGCCGAGGTCACCCCGGGGTGC
>Ga0181521_10002289_pt1 | contig 23302 bp, 22 predicted proteins | sample PEATcosm2014_Bin_32_FD_119764 | JGI IMG/M metagenome (GOLD analysis project Ga0181521, IMG submission 119764) | Peatland microbial communities from MTU Mesocosm Facility, Houghton, MI, USA - PEATcosm2014_Bin02_60_metaG | ecosystem: Environmental > Terrestrial > Soil > Wetlands > Peat | place...
CCTCGCCGCCTACGGCATCCCCGCGGCCCGGTCCCGCCTGGTCCGCACCCCGGCCGAGGCCGCGGCCGCCCAGGCCGAACTGGGCGGGCCGGTCGCGGTCAAGATCGCCGCGGCCATCCACAAAAGCGACGTCGGCGGCGTCGCCCTCGGCATCGACAGCCCGCAGGCGGCCGCCGGCGCGGTCACCGCGATCCGCGCCACCCTGGCCGAAGCCGGCATCGCCGAGCACGCCGCCCAATTCCTCGTCCAGGAGCAGATACGCGACGGTGTGGAAATGATCGTCGGCGTGAGCCACGACCCGGCCTTCGGCCCCCTGGTGCTGGCCGGCCTCGGCGGCACCACGGTCGAGGTCGTCGGCGACGTGGCGGTGCGCATCACCCCGCTCAGCAACACCGACGTCGATGAGATGCTCCGCTCACTGCGCTCCTACCGGCTGCTCACCGGCTACCGCCAGACCCCGCCGCTGGACGTGGCCGCCTTCGCCGAACTGCTGCACCGGGTCAGCAACATGGTTGAAGACATCCCCGAGATCACCGAGCTCGACCTCAACCCGGTATTCGTCCGCGAGCACGGCGCCGTCGCCGCCGACGTCCGTATCCGCCTCACCGGTTAACCCGCAACGCGGCCGCACCGACGGTGCAGCGTCCAGTTCCGCCGCTGCCTGCCGTCGATGGCGGACTGGTGATGACATGATCGCGGCGAGCACAGATGCTGGTAGGCCCCTACGAGTGGCAGGATTCTGGTGGGTATCGATGGGTCCGAACGATCGCGGCAAGGCGCCCCCGGACGACTCGCAGGACATCACTGTCAAACCGGCGCAACTGCTAGCGCAGCCTTACAGCGGCGGCACCGACCCAGGCTGAGGCGACCGCCTCGTTCGCGTACTTTCCAGCCGGTTCGTTGGTCATGGATGCACAGACCGAACAGCCCTTCCGCCGGCTGCCCTTAGCGCTGTGCTGGCAGTGATGGAGGCACTGATGAAGCTGACCGAGGCACGGAGCGGGAACTCTGGGGGACGCCACTGGAAAGACCCGGGACACGGGGCCGGCAGTGCGTCGCCGAAGCCAGAAGGACCAACGTCCCGGTACCGGGGAACTCCTGGCCCCTGTCAAAAGAAGGGTGGCCGGATGCGATGGATCCAGGGCCGATGTGCCTGGAACCCGAGATGAGCGGAGGCGGACCATGTCCCGTCGGGATAGCCACCTAGACGCCACGCTGAAGCACTTGGGCACGATGTACTACCAGACGTTGCAGGGTGAGGCCACATCCTCTGATGTAGCGGAAGCGGTCTCCTCGGTCCGGGAGGAGATGGCCCGCCGCCCGGGCCAGTATCCGGTTTTCGAGCGCGGCGATCACGGCCGCCCAGCCGGCCGGTGGCGAGTGCGGGATGTGATGCGGGCCGATCCGGTGACCGTTGAGAAGCGGACCTTTGTCACGGGTATCGCCCGGCTGATCAGTGACCACCGGGTCAGCGCGATGCCAGTGCTGGCCGAGGACGGAACGGTAGCCGGTGTCATCTCAGAGGCCGACCTGCTCCGGGCGCGCAAGCACCAGACCGGGCCTTTGCCGGGCAGAGCCGGGCAGCGAGGTGACACGGCGGCGCAATTGATGACCTCACCGGCTATTACCATCGGCCCTGACGCCCCCCTCGCGGCTGCGGCCAGGCAGATGGACCAGCACCATCTGCGGATGCTTCCCGTCGTGGAGACCGACGGGCACCTGCTCGGCGTAGTCAGCCGCCGGAATCTGCTGAGCGTCTTCCTGCGCACCGACAAGGAAATCGCGAGCGAAGTTCGCGCGGTGCTGCACAATGTTCTGCTCGTGCCCGCCAACTCGGTGACGGTCTCAGTGCGCGATGGGGTGGTGAACCTGGCCGGGCACGTAGATACCGAGGCCACGCGCCGGGCCGCTGTCAAACTGGCCCAGGATGTGTTCGCCGTGGTCGAGGTGATCGACAAGCTATCGGGCCCAGTCGCCGCCACCCAGTCCTGACGGCAGCCGATCTGATCGACCGCCTGCGGGGCAGCGGACGTCACCGTCATTAAGACCCGGCCCGCGCGTCCAGCAGACGGGCGCCGTCCTCCTCGATGCGCGATGGTGGCCCAGGTCTCCGGACGCGTCCGACAGGCGTACGTGGCGACCAGCGGCACGTCACGAAGTGCGGTCGCTCCATGCTGCTGCTGCGGCTACGCCGGCCGGATGACGGTGACGGGGCCGTGTGCATGATGAACGCAGTAGGTGCTGACCGAGCCCAGGAGCGCATCGGTAAAGGCGCCGTATCCGCGGCTGCCCACGACCAGCAGCTCGGCACCCGCTGAGGCATCGACCAGGACCCGGGAAGCGTTCCCTTCCACCACGCAGGTATGCAGCCAGGCCGGGCGCTCGGGGCCGAACTCCTCTTCGAGTACCTTTCCGAGCGTTTGGAGGGCGCAATCGGCGAAGTCAGTGCCATCCGGGAAGGGCGGCGCCCAGCCAAAGAACACCGGGTACTGCCAGGCGATCACCGCCTCCACAACGGCTCCGGTGAAGCCAGCTTGCCGGGCCGCCCAGCCCAAGGCATGCCGGGAGCCTTCCGACCCGTCGACCCCCACGACGATGCGGGCTTCCACGCCTTCGGCAGGTCCGTTCATAACTCTCCTCGTTCGCAGCCTGCCCAGCTGGTCCGGGACAGGGTCGGACGTGGCCAGGCTAGTAGTCGGCCTCGGCGGCACCACGGTTGGCTACGTCGGCTCCAAATGAAACCGTCCTAGCCAGACGGTCGAGGTCGTCGGCGACGTGGCGGTGCGCATGACCCCGCTCAGCAACACTGAGGTGGATGAGATGCTCCGCTCGCTGCGGTCCTACCGGCTGCTCACCGGCCACCGCCAGACCCCTACGTTGGACGTGGCCGCCTTCGCCGAACTCGCTTGGGCAACGCCAGCAACTCCTGCTGCGGCCTAAGCCACCATGTCCCGCGGAGGTTTCCTCGTAACCGCTTCCCCAGGAAGGGCGTCCGGCACCTGGCTGGCCGCTGGCGTACCCAGGAGGCCGGGGGCGGCGGGTGCTTCCCGGAGTGAGGGTGAAGTGGTGAACGGACGATCAGGCGTTGGGCAACGGGGTCTGGAGGCTGGAGGAGGCAGCGTGATCCGGCGGCCGTTGTCGATGAGGCTGGCCCGTGCCGCTGCCGGAGAGCCAGAGGTCACCGGCGCGGTCCGGTGTCGTTAGTGCCCGGGCGTGGGGTCACGTGACCTCCGCACGGGGCCGGTGAGGATCGCCGAGTAGCGCCGCCTGGGCGGCGTCGGCGCGGCCAGGCAGGTCCTCTATCGTCGCGCCCGAGGCGGCCAGGGCCGCCCGGGATGTGCGGTAGTGGTGGCCGCATAGCAGCAGATCTACCGGCTGCGGCCGTCCGGGCGCGGGCGGCATAATCACCCGCACCACTGGCCGGGCAGGACAGCAGCATGCCCGGTCCTTATCGCACAGCGGGGAGGACCATTTGCCCGGGACGGGCGGCGGGCTGCCGGATTCCGGCGCGCTCCTGCGTGCGCCCCTGTGCGGAAATCTCGGCTTCATGATTTCACTATCGTCGGCCAGGACTGGCCCTGCAGAGACGTAATTCCCTATCCACTGGGCCCAAAGCCCCAGCCGCCCAGGCCAGCGAGGCGCACTGCCCGGAACCAGCCGACCGCCAGTTCCGCAACCTGATCCAGGGTGCCTGCTTCTGGGTGTGCAGGCACACAGCCTCAACGGCGTCACGACGCAGCGCCTCGATGACATCGGGCGGCCCGACCGGCGCGGCCGGCGCGATCCGCCGGGCGCCGGCCGCCCCGGCGGCCTGGCACATCATCAGCCACGGTCATTACAGGCGCCCTCCACGGGTCGGCGGGTCCTCATCTGAAGCGGGTTCCCGGCCCTGATCAAGGGGCCAAAGTTCCCTGCGGGTCCCTCGCATCGGTGGCGACAGGTCCTCCGGCCCTGCCAGGCTGGGCTCAGTCGTGGTCTGGTGAAAGAGGATTCCGTCACCGGCGGCAGGTGATCTGCCAGCCAGCGAGGAGCACCGATGAGTGACCACACGGGCCCGCACGAGCGGGAAACGCCGACGACCGCCCTCCAGGAACGCGTGCATTTGCTGGAGGTGCGCGTCGCCGCGCTGACCGAAGCGCTGCAGATCCTGGCTCGCGGGCTTGAGGACCTGCCCACTGCTGAACCGGGCGGACGGCCCGCCGCCGAGGCCGCCAGGAGAGCGCATGATCTACTGCTTGCCACCACACAGCCACGGCGGGAATCGTAAACTTTTCTTAAGTTGCAGCGCCGCCACGTAGGTAATCCGGGCGAGCGGCCGCAGCACGACCCGGAATTCAGGGCCGAGACTGATCGAGCGGTAAGCCCGTGCCGCATGAGGCCGGGACCTACCGACCTCAGCAGCGATAGCAGTCGCCAGAGCGGGCGGCGGCTGTATGCAGGCGCCGCCCGCTCTGGGCAGAGGCGCGGCCTCTTGCCAGGCCGGGGTCTGGGTCAGGCGACCCGGCGCAGGTGCTCCGGCCTTTCTATCGTCCTGGCCTCGTCGGTGAACTTGCGGTACAGCCCGCCGAACAGGCCCAGGATCTCACGCCAGAAGTAAGCGACGCCGGCGGGCAGGGCGCCCGTCACCGTCACTGCGATCTCGCTGTTGCGGACCGGGATCGACCACGCGCTGAACAGGTTCAGGTTGGTCAGCCAGGCCGTCCCGGCACCGAGCGCCACCAGCGCGAATGCCCATGCCCCGGGCACGAGCCGCAGGTAGCGGTTCCCGATCTTCGCCACCACCAGGACCGCCAGTCCGAGCAGGGCCATAATGCCGAACGCGTACATGACGCCTTCCTTTATTGGCCCTCTTTGTTGCATTTTGTTACGTTTACACGCTCGCGCGGGCCGTCGGCTGCCGTCCGGGTCCAAGGTCCACATCCGGTGAGGACGACCGGCCCTTACCAGATGCAGCCGGACGAATCCCGGTATTACCATCCCTGGCAGGGGCTGCAGTGAGGTACGGACCAAGGCCCGCGGGGGCTGGTCAGTTGTAGAGGGCGTCGACGTCGCTGGCGTATTTGGCCAGTACGTAGTCCCGGCGGACCTTCTGGGTCGGGGTCAGCTCGGCGCCGATGGTGAAGGTGGCGGCCAGGATACCGAACCGCTTGATGCTTTCGGCCCTGGACACGGCCGTGTTCGCCCGGTCCACGGCGTCCTGGACGGCGGAGCGCAGGTCCGGGTCGCCGCGCAGGTCGCTGACGGTCGCGGTGGCCGGCTTGCCTTGCCGTTGTTTCCACCGGGCGAGGGCGGCGGCGTCCAGGGTGAGCAGGGCGGCGATGTAGGGCCGCTGATCCCCGGTGATGACGGCCTCTTCGATGAGCCAGTGCTCGCGCAGCCGGTCTTCCAGCACCGTGGGCACGATATTCTCCCCCGTGGCCGTGATGATCAGGTCCTTCTTCCGGCCGGTGAGGTAGACGAACCCATCCTCGTCGATCCGGCCGAGGTCCCCGGTACGGAACCACCGGCCGTCGAACGCGTCGCGGGTGGCCTGCGGGTCCTGCCAGTAGCCGGGGAACACGCCCGGGCCCTGGACCAGGAGCTCCCCGCCGGGCGCGATCCGGACGGCGCAGCCGGGCAGCGGTACGCCGACCGAGCCGATCCGCTGCGCGCCGGGCAGGTTCATCGTCACCGGGCCTGCCGTCTCGGTCAGCCCCCAGCCCTCCAGGATGGGGATCCCGGCGCCCCGGAAGAAGTGCCCGAGCTGTGGGTTCAGCGGCGCGCCGCCGCTGATCGCCCAGGCGACCTGGCTGCCGACCGCCGCGCGTACCCGCGCGTAGATCAGGCGGCCGAAGACCGCGTGCCGCAGCCGCACCCGCAGGCCCGCGTCCCGTCCCGCATGGCTGTAACTGATCGCGGTGGCCTCGGCCGCGGCGAACAGCCGCTGGTGCCCGCCGGTCTCGGCCTGGTCGCGGGCCGCGATCGTGAGCTTTTCGAATACGCGCGGCACCGCGAGCAGGATCGTCGGCCGGAAGGTGGCCAGCGCGGCCGGCAGCTCGCCGAGTTCACCGAGGTACCCGGCCCGCGTCCCGGCATGGATCACGCAGAGCGCCACCACCCGGGCGAGGATGTGTGACAGTGGCAGGAACAACAGGATGGACGAGTCCGGTATCAGCACGCGTTCCCGGATCCCGGGCGCGCTGGTGATGGCGCGGACCGCCTGGGTCAGGTTGCCGTGGCTGATCTGGCAGCCCTTCGGCCGGCCCGTCGTGCCCGAGGTATACACGATGGTCGCGAGCGTCGCGGGCGTCACCGCGCGGCGGCGTTGCAGGATCTCGCCCGCAGCGACCTGCGCTCCGGCCCGGGCCAGGCCGTCAAGGCCGCCGGCGTCCAGCAGCCACACCGCCTCTAGCGTGGGCACCTGCGCCTGCCGGATGACCTCGGCACGCTGCGCGTTCTCGGTGAAGACCGCGACCGCGCCGGAGTCGGACAGTACCCAGCGGACCTGCTCTGCTGAGGAGGTTTCATAGACGGGCACCGTCACCGCGCCGGCCGCCCAGATAGCGAAGTCGCATACCGCCCAGTCCAGGCTGGCTGATGACATCAGCCCGACCCGGTCCCCGGGCCGGATTCGCGCCGCGATCAGCCCGGCGGCGACTGCGGCCACCCGTTCAGCGAACTCCGCCGCTGTCACCGGCTGCCAGCCGCCCTCCCCCTTCCGGCTGAACATGGCACGATCCGGGTCGCGGGCGGCCCAGTCAAAGACATCATCGGCCGCATTGTCACCCATGGCCCCCCCACCGCGCGGAATCGCCGGCTGGGTACTGGTGCACTGCCCCTGGCCAAAGGTCATGGTCCCGGCTGCCGGACGCGGGCCGCGCTGCCTTGCTCATGATGGCGCCTCCCGCTATCCGGGCCTTTCCGGACCCGGCGCTGTCCTCTCGGCCCGGCACGGGCACGCCCCGCGAGCCCATGATCACGGTGGCCCGCACCCACCCCGGCCGGCCCAGGGGCACAGGTCATGACCCGCAGGGACCTTCCGCATCAGGTCAGCCAAGCCGTGTGATCTTGACACCCTCGCCCGTGCCACGGTTGCGCAGCGGCTCCAGCGCCTCCCCGAACGCCGCCGCCAGCCCTGCGCCTGCATCGGCGAGAAGTTCGGCTCAGCCGGGATCAGAAGCTTCCTATGGGCCGCCGCAGGCGCCCCGGAGGTGGGTGCCGTCCACGACCACGTAGGCGTGCCCTTTCCTCTTCGCGTCCGGGACGGCCCTGCGCAGCTTCGGCGCCCGGGCCGCGAGCAGCCCGACGGTCTCGTTCACGTATCTCCAGGCGGTGGCTGTGCCAACCCTGAACCCGGCGGCGAGCCCGGCGAACGTCTCGCCTTTGCGCAGGTAGACGAGCACGAGCAGGGCCTGCTTGCCGGGGTTCAGCTTCCGCCACCGCGATCCGGCCGCCGACCGGTGACGGCGGATGATCCCGGACACGTAGGTGAGGGTCCGGGACGACAACGGCAGCGCGGCACGGTAAAAAAGCATGGAAGCCCCTGGTGGTGGTGAAGCTTTCTTGGTCGATCGCCTCACTTACCGGGGGCTTCTCTGGTCTCAACAGCGACACGCCATGCCGTGATCAAGCTGTGACAAATAGGTCATGCCAGGATGGAAAACGCTCACTGAGTCACCCCGCACCACTAGACACGAACTTGGCAGGACCCGTCCCAAAAGATGGTCAGCATAGGCCAGCTGATACTCACAGGCACACAACGGGCACGACCTTCTGCTCCGTAGCAACGAGCTTGCGAATGGCGTTAGTGGCACGACGGTCTTGTAGTCTCGGGAGACGGCCTAGCAGTGGCACACTTATTATTGTGAGCGTGGTGAAGCTGCTGGGCCGTGGAAGACCGAAGCCTCTTCTGGATGAGAGCGGTCGCCCGCTGCGCAGCAGCATTTCGGAGAAGGCTTTTGTCGATATCAACGGCGTGCGGCAGGGGATGTTCATCCAGAGCAAAGATGCTAGACATCCGGTGTTGCTCTGTCTCCATGGTGGTCTGCCGGAGTACTTCCTTACGGAGCGGTATCCCACCGGCCTTGAAAACGATTTTACGGTGGCCTGGTGGGAACAGCGGGGCGCCGGGCTCTCATACAGCTCTGACATCCCGCCCGAAACGATGACGCTGCAGCAGTTCATAGCCGACACGTTGTCGGTGACCAGTTATCTGCGGAACCGCTTCGACAAAGAGAAGGTCCACCTCATGGCACATTCGGGGGGCACCTTCATCGGACTACAGGCCGCTGCCCGGGCACCCGAGCTGTACTACGCCTACATTGGCATGGCCCAGACGGTGAATCAGCTGCAGTCCGAGAGACTAGCGTATAAGCGTGCGAGCCACTGCCTGTCCGGGTTGCTGGGCCGCCCGCTTGCCGATTGCGGTGGGCAGCGGCTAGGGCGGCTTGCCGTCGGCGGAACCCTGGTGGCCGCCTGCTGGGCCCGGCCAGCCTCGTTACCCGTGCCACGGACGCGTACTCGGGCGGTACCACCGCCATGACGTATTGCCAGGCCCCAGTCCACGCCCGGGAACAGCGATGACCGGCCCCCGGCGAACCCGCTCGGTGCCATCGTCGGGCTGCCAGCGGGCGGGCCACCGCCAGACGGCCTGCCAGGACGTTGGTCGTCGGCCGGGCACGACTGAGATGCCTCTGATCAGCCGGGACCTTGGCCTGCCTGGGACGAGACGGTGGTCCGAGGAAGCGGCGTGTGCCGGATGGCATCGGGGGATGTCGGTGCTGGTGATGCGGGTGGGCTGGGTCCGGCGCGCAGCGGCGCGGCACCGGGTTGCTGCGGGCGCGGGCCGTGCCCGGCTGACGGAGGACCGGACAGCAGGGTCAGCAGCAGGCCGCACGCGCAGGCGGCGAGGGCGAGCGCCGGCAGCCCGCCGCCAGGGGCGAAGCCGCCGATCGCGAGCTTCGTTAGCCCGAACCCGGCGGCGGCCAGGCCAGGCAGCAGGACGGCCGGGGACCAGCGCCGGGCGAGGCCGAGCCCGTCGGGCAGCACGCGCAGCAGGGGCCGGTGCACCCACAGCAGGCCGGCGATGATCGGGACCAGGATCACGGCCAGCAGGGCGATCCAGGCCGGCCGCAGCTCCCACCACTCAGCCGATCCGATCCGGGGCTGCGGCATGGTCCCGGTCGGGTAGAAGGCGATCGCCACGACGGTCACCGGCACCATGTGCCACAGGTAGACCAGCATGACCCCGGGATCAAGCCGGCTGACCGGCTGCCACCAGCGGGGCCGGGCGAGCAGCCGGGACACCGCCGGTGCCGCCGCCAGGACCAGCCCGGTCTGGGCGGCGGCATAGGCCAGCAGCGCGATCGACGGGGGGCTGGTATTGGCGACCCGCTCGCCGGCACCGATCATGTCGACAGGGAACGGGCCCCATGTCACCAGGCCGGCCAGGGCCGCGGCCCCCGCGGCGGCCAGGGCGTGGGGCCGCCAGCGCGGGCGGGTCAGGGTACCGTCCCGCCAGGCGAACCCCCACACGTATATCGAGCCCCATACCAACAGGTAATTGGCGTAGCCGACGACTGCACGCCGGCGCCTACCACGCCCGCGTCCACCGCGGCGGCGCCGCCGCCATCACCACGGGGACCGCAAGGCCCCATCGCCGGTAAGCGGCCAGCATCGCCGGAGTCAACGCGATCAGCAACAGGTACACGGGCAGGAACCACAGCTGGAGCGCGACCAGCCAGCCCGCCTGAGCCAGCTCCGCCGTGCCCGCCCCCCGCCATCCGGGCCGCCTCGACCGCGATTATTGCCACCGTCACGTACACTGCCGCCGGCCACAGCAGCCTCATCGCGTGTGCTCGGACCCAGCCGGCCCAGTCCCCGCCCCGCTCGTGATGCCTCGCCCGCGAGCCGGCGTGGACGTACCCGCCGACCAGGAAGAAGACCGGCATCACCTGGAAGGCTAGGGTGACTCAGCCCGCCCAGCTGACGTAGCCGATCGCGTCGAGGCCGGACAGCCGCCTGTCCCGGTAGGTGATGCTGGTCAGCAGCCAGTGGCCGAAGGCCACGGCGCCGATCGCGACCAGCCGCAGCAGGTCCGCGTAGCGGTACCGGCCAGCCGCCGGCCGGCGATCAGGCGCAGGCTTCATACGGCCAGCCTGACGCGCGAACCCGCAGCCATGGCGGGGGCGCAGTTCCCGTCACCCGTGGACCAACGACCCCGCGCCGGGCCGTCTGTCAGTGCATTAGCGGCACGGAACGAGCAGCAGGGGCGTGGTGGTGCTCGCGCTCGTGCACGACCCCGACCTGCTGGTGCTGGATGAGCCGTTCGCCGGGCTGGACCCGATCGCTGTTGACGCGCTCGCCGCGCGATGCACGAGCTGTGCGAGGCGGGCACGGCGGTGCTGTTCTCCAGCCATCAGCTGGATCTGGTCGAGCACCTGTGCGAGGACGTGGTGATTCTCGACAAGGGCCGCGTCGTGCTCGCCGGGCGGCTGAGCGAGCTGTGGGCGTGCGCCCCGCGGCGGCGCCTGGAGGTGACGCTGGCCGACGACGCGGGACAGCGCTGGTGGGAGCGATGGTCGCCGGGCCTGCCCGGCGTTGAGGTGCGCCGGCGCACTCCCAGGCGCCGCTGGACAAGCAGGTGATCGGCAGCGGCTGGCCAGTCTGTGGTTGCTGTGTTTACACGCGGTTTACACGCGCCTGGGTACGTTGCCGGTCAGGGTGAGCACGAAGCGCATCGCCTTGTGACCGGGATCGGCGGTGGGGTCGAACATGCACGGGCAACCGCCCTCGATCACGGTGATGCCATGGTGGCGGCCATACTCGGCAGCTGCTTTCGACACGCTTCCCGGGCCGGGCCCGCGGTGCATCCAGACACGCTTGATGCCCAGGTCGGCGCACTGGCGCATGGCGGCTTCGGCTGTCTCGGGCTTGCTTCCGATCACTACCCAGTCGACTCCGCCAGGGACCGACGCCAGGTGGTGGTAGCAGGGGTCGCCTTCGACGTGGTCGGCGTTGGGGTTCACCGCGAAGACCTGGTAGCCGCGCTGCCGCAGGCGCTGGTACACGGCGTTGCTGCCGTGTCCCTGCGGTTTACGCGAGACCCCGGTGACCGCGACCCGCTTGCCGGCCAGGAACTCCGCTGCGGCTTGTTTCATGGCCTGCATGTCACTTCCTCCTCCTAATGCTCGGGCTCGGCATTTCTTATCTCCGCGCTACGCCAAGAGGGCAGGGGCTGGCGGAGTGGCCAACGCCCCGTCCGCGGAGGCAGAGGTCCTCCATCCGCACGGTCTCGTGTTCGCCGCCAGCTCGCACGGCTGGTGGCGACTATGAGAGTGTGGGGCAGAGCAAGGATTGGCTGGGTTAGGGGCCCTGGATCTGCGGTCATTGCGGTCCACGGGTGACTTTCGGCTCTGGTCCAGCAGGCCGTCGTCAAGCCCTCCGGCCAGCGCGAACTCGCTCTCGCCGTGGGGACTAATGGCTCTTCCCTAGGTCGGGGCGGCAGGCGCACGTTGGCAGTGAAATAGGCGATCCCGGTGACGGTGGGGTCGCCCGCCTCAGTTCCACCGGAGGGCATCGTGCCGCTCTCTGAGCATGAGCGGCGCCAGCTCGACCAGATCGAGCAGGCGCTCCGCGCCGATGACCCCCGGTTTGCTGACGCCGTAGCTGTGTCGGGCCCGCGGGTGCACTACAGGCGCCGGGTCATCGCGGCGGCGCTGGGGTTCTTGATCGGCGGCGGGCTGCTGCTCACCGGGGTCGTGCTCAGTGCCATCCCGATCGCAGTGGCGGGCTTTGTAGTCATGCTCGCCTGCAGCCTGTGGGCGGTAACCAGCTACCGGCGGATGACCGGCATCACCACCGGACGCGTCCCCGCCAAGGACAGGGCTTCTGGCAAGAAGCGGCGCGCCGCCAAGGGCCGGCGGGCTGGCAAGCAGGCGGGATCCGGGCTGATGGAGCGGCTGGAGGAGCGCTGGCGGCGTCGCCAGGCTGGCGACCGCTAACTCCAGGCTGCCGCTGCGTCCCTCTCGCCTCGACGCCAGGGCCGGCCGCGCTGGTGTGACCCGCCCGAAATCGCAGCTCGGCCTGGCAGGTGATGCTGAGGTGGACCAGGCAGAAGCTCAGCCAGCCACGGGCCCGTGCCACCAGCGGCGGGATCGTGCGGTGAATCGCCGGGTGAGTCCGGAAACATCCCGCCGAAGCGGCGCCGGGGAACGCAGGAACTGTGACCAGGCAGGCCCGGTCCGTCGCGGCGCCGGGCCGATTCGGGCATTCTTCAGAATCTCCCACACCGTCGACGCCGCCGCCTGCACTCCCAGGCCAGCCAGTTCCCGTGGATCCTGCATATCCCCATTCGGGGAAATGTTGAGCTCAACATTTCCCTCGCTGGGGCTACCAGCGGATCCAGGGCGAGCTCCCAGGCCCGGCCACCGGGTACGATCCGCTTCGTCCTGCCGCCTCGAGCGCTGGCCTTGGGGGCGTTCGCTCTGGCTGTGGCCGCGCCGGTCGAAGGTCACGACCTGGGCGGATTCGGCTAGTCCCTGGACCACTGGCTGCCAGGCGAACGAGTGGTCCGAAAACGCCCCGTGCACCAGGACGAGCGGCTGCCCCTCACCAGTTATCTCGTAGAAGAGGCTCACCCCGTTGACGTGGACCTATGCCATCGACACCCTTCCCGGGACCGTGCAGCCCGATTCCACACTATGACCTGAGTCTTGAAGATGTGGCTTGCCGCGCTCCCGAGGCCGCTCTCCTCCTGCCCGTCCTTTCCGCAGGCGCCGAATCCTTGGAAGGGGTCGCCTAGGCAAAGGTCGGCGTAGAAGATCCGCGTGCGATGGTCCGCTGGGCGGCTCTTGACGCGGTGATCGCGAGCTGGACAATTGCTCTGTGAGGAAGGCGGGCTGCGTGCAGCACCGACCGGCGCGCCAGGTGAGCGTGCCTTATCTGCGGGCGCCGTGCGCCGCTGGCGGCGCCCGCAGGCGGCTGCGGTGGCGTCGCCGTCCGTTGCAGTGGGCCGCGTGCTGGGCTAGGACCAGCCGCAGGTGGCGTTCGCCGGAGATCAGCATCCGGCCTGTGACCTGAGTCCGGGCGGTCGGGACGAACCGTCCGGCATAGGTGTTGGCGGCGGGACTTCGGGGCGGGATTCTCAGTGCCTGGACAGCGGTGCTGGCCAGGACCGCGTCGAAGGAATCGGTGAACTGGACCGGGCCCAGCGGGCTGAGCACTGCCCGGCCTTCGGCCTCTCGCAGAAGGGCCGTTCGGCTCTGGGTGGGGATCCGCGCGGCTGTCATGGTCGGGACCTAGGAGCCGGAGGAGCGGAGGGCGGCAAGGTGGCCGCGGTGATGCCTGAGGCGGACGGTGCAGGACGGGTCGGGACAGTGCATGGCGGCCTGTCGGGGGCGGCGCGCACGGCCGGCGGGATCACGCTGGGCGTGGAGGAGGAGTTCGTGCTCCTGGACCCGTCCAGCGGCGCCGCTGTTCCGGCCGGCCGGGATCTGGTCCGGATGCTGGATGGGGAGCCGGGGGTGCAGCAGGAGCTGATGCGGTTCCAGGTGGAGACCGGGACCAGGGTGTGCACCAGCCTGGACGGTGCCGGCAACGAGCTGGTCCGGCTCCGGCGGCTGGTCGCGGACGCTGCGGCGCGTCTCTGCTGCCGCCTGGTGGCGTCGGGAACCGCTCCGTTCCGCACGCCCGGGCTGGCCGTCACGGACCAGCCCCGTTACCAGCAGCTGGCCCAGCATTACGGTCCGCTGATGATCGAGGCCGGCGGCACCTGTGGCTACCACGTGCACGTCGGGGTGCCCTCCCGGGATCTCGGCGTCCAGGTGCTGGCGCGCTTGCGGCCCTGGCTCGCCTCGCTGCTCGCCATCACGGTGAACTCACCGATCGCGGGCGGCCACGACACCGCATGGGCAAGCTGGCGGTACCCGCTGTGGTCACGCTGGCCGACGGCGGCACCGCCTGCGGTATGGCCCGACGCCGCCGCCTACGATGCGACGATCCGCCACCTCATCGATCAGGGTGCGGCGCTCGACGAACAGGGCATCTACCTGTTCGCGCGGCTCTCCTCGCACTACCCGACTGTAGAGGTCCGGGTCGCCGACGTCTGCCTCGACGTCAGCACGGCGGTGCTGCTGGCCGGCCTGGCCCGCGCCCTGGTCGCCACCGCCCTGTCGGAGGCTCGCCGGGGGACACCGGTGGCGACGGCCCCGTGGGCCGGCACAGCCCTGGCCGCTGCGGCACGGCACGGGCTCGCCGGAACCGGAGTCGACCCGTTCACGGGGCAGACCGTCGATGCGCGTAGCCTCCGGTCCCGCCTCCTCGATCATGTCCACGCCGCACTCAGCGACCGGGGCGACACCGAGACCATCACCCGGCTGCTGCAGCGGCTCGACGACCAGGGGACCGGCGCCGAGCGCCAGCGAGCACTCTTCGCCGCCGCCGCATCCGCGCCCGCGTTCGTCGAGGCGCTCGCCCGCGCGACCCTGTCCGGCTACGAGCCGGCTAACGGCCGCCACCCGAATGCGGATCCGGGTGGCCGCCGGGGCGCCTGGATGCCGGGCCCGGCCCGAACCATGCCCCTCGCGCGGGCGCCGTAGTCCGCCGACCGGAGACATACGTGGCCGGGAAGAGACCGATGTCGGCAGCGCCGCCAGCAGGAAACGGTCCCCGTCGTTCAGGTCGGGCCGGTTCACCTGGCGGTGCAAAACGGCGACCTGATGCCGAGCGCGAGAATCTCGATCTCCCTTGCCCGGTGACCGCGCCCGAGCAGGACCAGGAAACGGAGGAAACGACCGAGGATGAGGCAGAGGAAGGACCCCGGCACAAGTACCGAGGATGCTCGCCGCCTCAGCACGCTTCAGCCCGGCACCCGCAGGTCAGCGGAACCGACGCAGTTTCCGCACCCCACACCACCTCACGCAGCCTGCCCTTGGGCTGACTTGGCACGGCTGCGGGTCTCCGTCGTTCCTAGGGTTATCAGCGGGTACGGGAGCCGCGAGACTGCGCCGTGATCATCTTCGGGGGCGAGCGCGAGAAGGTGCTTGTTCAGGTCATATCCGCTGATGCTATGCACGATTGCGACGCTGGTGAACAGCGGCAGCGTTGTTAGCTCGATCAGGGCGTTGTACGAGGCGTTAGTGGCCCGGGCCCAGGACTCAATCGGGGAGATCGCTTCTCCCGGATGCCCCTCGGAGGTGTCCGGGAAGTACTTCCTGCTCATCGCCCTCACCCCTTCACACTTCTGGGGAGCGAGGCTGGAGGTCTGGCTGGCCTGCCTTCAGCGTCGGCCGCCTCCCCTGGCAGCTACTAACGTAGCGCGTTCCCTTCCGGCCCGTAGGGGCGAACGTCCCTCCTGGACGAGTTACCAGGTCTTGATCGCGTTCGGCTCGACCGGCACCACCGGGTGCCCGGCCTCCCGCAGCAGGTCCAGCAGGCGGCCGTCCGGGCGCTCGATCGCGACCGGCATATCATCAGGTTCCCGTAGCTGTAACATATAGATCCGCTCGCCCGCGATCACGCCAGCCGGCATGGCACCTCCCCCCGATCCGCCCTGCCCCCGGCGCCGGCATCCCGCTGCGCGATGCGCCCCGCAGGGCCTGAAGGACTGGTAACCGTCCTGGCACCAGCAACGCGCGACAGACTCTGCCAGGCCGAATGAGTCCGGCGGTAGGCTCTGGTGATGGCCCAGCAGCTTGGTGTCGCCGACCTGCTTGTGCGCTGTCTGGAGCGTGAGGGCGTCACCGTCGTGTTCGGTATCCCGGGCGAAGAGAACATCGGTTTCACTGACGCCTTGGCCCGCTCGCCGATCCGGTATGTGCTGGTGCGCCACGAGCAGGCGGCGTCGTTCATGGCCGAGATCTACGGTCGCCTGAGTGGGCGCGCCGGGGTGTGCTCGGCGACCCTGGGACCGGGCGCGATCAACCTGCTCCTGGGCGCGGCAGATGCTACGACGAACAGTTCGCCGGTCGTGGCTTTGTCGGCACAGGTCGGCCTGAACCGGATCTATAAGGAGTCCCACCAGAGCGTCAATTTGGTGTCGATGTTCTCGCCGGTGACCAAGTGGGCGGACATGGTGCTGACCCCGGGCGCGGTCCCTGAGATGGTCCGCAAGGCGTTCAAGCTGGCGCAGACCGAACGTCCCGGCGCGACCTATCTGGCCGTTCCCGAGGACGTCGAGGCCATGGGCGTGCCGGAGCGGCTTGCTCCCCTCAACATCAATATCCCGCGGCCTGACCAGCCGTCGGCATCGCAGATCGAGCGGGCCGCGGCGGTGCTGGGCGGCGCCCGGCAACCGGTCGTGCTGGCTGGTCATGGGGCCGCCCGGGCCGGGGCGGCGGGCGCTCTGCGGCGCTTCTCTGAGCAGCTAGGCCTGCCGGTGGCAACCACCTTCCACGGCAAGGGCGTGTTCCCCGACGACCACCCGCACGCCCTGGGCGCGGTGGGGTTCATGAGGCATGACTACGTCAACTTTGGATTCGATGAGGCGGACGTAATCGTCAGCGTCGGCTATGAGCTGCAGGAGTTCGACCCGGCGCGGGTCAACCCGGGCCGGGACAAGCGGATCTTGCATCTGAGCCGGTTCCCGGCCGAGGTTGATGCCAGCTACGATGTCGAGGTCGGTGTCCAGGCCGACATCAGCGCGACCCTGGACGCTCTGGCCGCCGCCACCACTCGCCGGTGGCAGCCCGGGGCCAGCGGCGAGAAGATCCGCGCGCTGCTGGCCGGCGAGCTGGCGCGCGGCGCTGCCGATGACAGCTTCCCGCTCAAGCCCCAGCGGATCGTGTCCGACACCCGGGCTGCCCTGGGACGCCCGGACATCGTCCTGGCCGACACCGGGGCGGTGAAGATGTGGATGGCCCGGCTGTACCCCACCTTCGAGCCCAGCACCTGCCTGACCTCCAACGGCCTATCCGCCATGTCTTTCGCCCTGCCCGGGGCCATCGGCGCCAAGCTGGCCGAGCCGGGCCGGCGGGTGCTGGCCGCTGTGGGCGACGGTGCGTTCCTGATGAACTCTCAGGAGATCGAGACCGCCCTGCGGGAACGCATCCCACTGGCCGTGCTGATCTGGCAAGACGACGCCTACGGATTGATCAAGTGGAAGATGGACCTGGAACTCGGCCATGACGTGGCCACCGGCTTCTCCAACCCGGACTTCGTGGCCTATGCCGAGAGCTTCGGGGCCCGGGGCTACCGGGTCAATTCCGCTGGTGACCTACTGCCCGCCCTCACCGAGGCCCTCGCCGCAAACAGCGTGTCGGTGATCGCCTGCCCGGTCGACTATTCCGAGAACCTCCGGCTCACCGACGCGCTCGGCGTGCTCTCAGGGCCTTTCTGATCGCCTCGGACAACAGGGCAGGGACCGGCGCCCGCGGTCTTCATGCCCGGCAGCCCGGCTCTCTAGCACCTCGCAGCAGACGGGCGTAGTTGCGAAGGTCCCCGGGATCCTCAGGCGGCGTGATAGCCGGTTGTTACTTCCCAGGTGGCTGGCGGGACAGGTGGCGCGGCAGTGCCGGTCCACCGACCGGTTCAGGCGCCTTTCCCCAGCGTGCTCGGTGATGCCCGTGTCGGTCAGGGCGGCGCGGATCGCGTTGACCTCGTGGGCTGCGGAGTCGATGCCGAGGGCTACGCCGCCGACATCGCTCTTTGGAAGGGGGCGGCGATCTTGACCGCGACCGAGCCGCCGAGGTCGACCTGGGGCGGCGAGTACGCCCTCATCCGGGACGCCACGCGGCCGTGGGACCTTCGCCCCTGCCACCACCTCGGCTGCCATCGTGAGGATCGACGTATGGCCACGCTGGTCAGCGCGAGCCGCGTGCAACGGGCATCCGGGCATGCCCGGCTGGCCCGCCGCGGTGCGGACGCGCTGGGCGGGCGCTATTCCACCGAACCCGGCATCGACGCCGGCGCCAGGGACGCTGAAATCGAGCGGTGGTTCCTGGCGGCCACTTTGTTCGGGACCCGCATCTCGTCTGCGGTCGCGGAACGCACCTTCGGTATGCTCAGCGACGCAGGCCTGGCACGTATCGGCCAGGCACGGCACATACCGCTGGACGACTTCATCGCGTTCCTGGATGAAGGCGGCTCCGCGCGTTACGCCGCGCCGACCGCAGCGCGGCTCAAGGCCCTGTCCCGGTATCATCGGCGAGCGTTACGACGGGCGGGCCGCCATGACCGGCCAGCAGCTCAGCACCTACCCGACACTGCGGGCAGCGCTGGATGTGCTGCCCGGCTGGGGGCCGGTAACTATCCAGCGGTTCCTACGCGAACTGCCGGGCGTGTGGCCCGGCCGCGCAGCCGCCGCCCGGCCCGCGCTCCGGGTACGCCGCAGACACCTCGGCCCCGGCCCGGCCCGGCTACCGCAGCGTTTGTCCGCCTCGCCCGGCTGGCCGCCAGGCGTTATACCGGCCGCCGGGACCTCGAAAGCGGCCTGGTCAGGCTCGCCTTGGCGGATCACCGCGGGGGATGGGCCTGTGCCCGGGCGGGCACCGGTGCGTCCTGTTCAGCTGGTGCTCTGTCAGTCATCGACTGATCGCGGGTGAGGCAGGGATGGGCCTTCGGATCGTGCCAGGGACCGCCAACGCGCTGCTCGCCGGTGCGATCGCGAAGACGCTGGGCAGCGAGCCGGTGCCGTGCGAGCTGGACCGGTTCCCGGACGGTGAGCTGCGCCCGGTCGTGGGTCACCTGCGCGGCGACGACGTGTATGTGATCCAGCCCACCGGGCCGCCGGTCAGCGACCACCTCATGGAGCTGCTCCTGCTGCTCGATGCCTGCCGCCGGGGCGGGGCAGGGAGAATCACCGCTGTCCTGCCGTATTTCGGGTATGCCCGGCAGGACCGCCGGGGCCGGGCCGGCGAGGCCGTCGGTGCCCGGGTGGTCGCCGACGCGCTGGCGGCCTGCGGTGCCCAGCGCCTGGTCGTGGTGGACCCGCATAGCGCCGCGCTGGAGGCCATGTGCGGCATTCCCGTGGAGATGCTGACCGCGGTGCCCGCCCTGGCGGGCGCGCTCGCCCCTGCCATGCCGGGCGACGCGGTGGTCGTCGCGCCCGATCTGGGCGCGGTCAAGCTCGCCGAGCATTACGCCTCATTGCTGCAGCGGCCGGTCGCGGTGGTGCGCAAGACCAGGGTGACTGGCGCGACCGTCCGGGCCGAGGAGATAGCCGGCGATGTCGCGGGCCGCCCCGCCGTCATCGTCGATGACATGATCAGCACCGGCGCGACGATCGAGGCAGCCGCCCAGGTCTGCCTCGCTCACGGGGGCGCACCCGGCATTGCCGTCGCCGCGACCCACGGGCTGCTGGTGGCAGGGGCCGCCGGCCGGCTCGGGCGGCTGCCGGTGCGGTGCCTGGTCACCACCGACAGCCTGCCCCAGAACCATTCCCCGGCGATGGCGCTTCAGGTGGAATCCGTCGCCCCGCTGCTGGCCGATGCCATCGGCCGCCTGTACCACGACCAGCCACTGGCAGGCTTGCTGGCCCGCACCTGACCGACTGTCGCCGCGGCGGCCCTGGCCCCAGCTAGGGCGTGCCCGCAGTGGCCGCTGCTGGGCCCGCCGGCGCCGGTGACCCGGGGGCCAGATTCAGGCGCGGATGATCCCGATGCGGCGCCCTGGCCCTTGGCCTGTGGCACAGGGCCAGTGACCTGCAGCATGCCCTTGTCATAGCCAGCGGTGATGTGCCCGGTATCCGCGCCTTCTGGCAGCGTGACCGGCCGGGTGAACGAGCCGGTGACGCGGGCCGGCGTCCGCCTGGCGGAACGTGCTAACGGCCTGATCCCGCGGCCAGCTTGTGCTGGCCCCTGGGGTGACGCGCTGACGTGCCCGGCGACGCCGCAGCCGATCCCGGGGTGATCAACCTGGAGACCAGCGTCACCCGCAGCCAGCCAGCGGTCATGCGCGCTGATTTCAGCCGGTCCGCCGTCGCGGCGGATCGGAGCCGCCATGCCCGGTGACCGAATGCGGGCTGGGGACCAGATGCCTGGCGAACCAGTCACGGGCCAGCTCGGCGGCGGCCGTGAGAGTGCCTGGCTCCTCGAACAGGTGGGTCGCGCCGGGCACTACGGCCAGGTCGTTCTCGCAGCGCAGCCCGGTCTGAGCCTGCCGGTTGAGGCCGAGCACGACATCGTCGTGCCCGCCGACGATCAGCAGTGTAGGAGCCCTGACCGATCCGAGGCGCGGGCTGGCCAGGTCGGGCCGGCCGCCGCGGGACACCACAGCGGCAATGCCGGAGCCGGGTTCAGCGGCGGCCCACAGCGCCGCGGCGGCGCCGGTGCTGGCACCGAAGTAACCGACGGGCAGGCCCGCGGTGGCAGGCTGGGCACGCAGCCACCTGGTGACGCCGGTGAGCCGGCGGGCAAGAAGCCCGATGTCGAACACGTTGGCCCGGTACGCCTCCTCATCAGGGGTGAGCAGGTCAAACAGCAGCGTGCCCAGGGCTGCCTGGTTCAGCACGGCAGCGACGTAGCGGTTACGGGGGCTGTGCCGGCTGCTGCCGCTGCCATGCGCGAACACCACGATCCCGCTCGCCTGGTCCGGCACGGCCAGCTGCCCGGCGAGGCGGACCGCCCCGGCGCTGACCTCGACATCGTCGTCCCCCTCGGGCGGGTCACCCACGGGCGCGGTGCCGGGGCCAGGCACCGGCACCGGCGCTGCAGTGGGGCCCGGCAGCGATTCCGGCGTGGCGGCACGGTCCAGGCAGGCGGTCACTTGCTCGTCGGTCGTCTGGGCGAAGTCACCGTAGAACTGCCCGATGGCGGAAAACGATCGCGGGGTTTGCACGCAGACCAGTTCGTCGGCGTCGTGCCCCATGCGCGCCTGCCACCCCGGGGGTGCCACCGGAACGGCCAGCACCACCCGGGCCGCGCCCTGCGCCCGGGCGACCTGGCAGGCGGCCCGCGCCGTCGACCCGGTCGCGATCCCGTCGTCGACCACCACCGCGGCACAGCCGCCCAGCGGCTGACGTGGCCGGCCACGCCGGTAGCGAAACGCGCGGCGCTCCAGTTCACGGCGTTCCCGTGCCTCCACCGCAGCCAGCTCATCCGCGGAGATCCCGCCCCGCTGGATGATTCCCTGGTTCAGGACACGCACCCCGTCCTCACCGATGGCCCCCATGCCCAGCTCAGGCTGGAACGGCACCCCGAGCTTGCGCGCCACGATCACATCCAGCGGCGCGCCGAGCGCCCGGGCCACCTCAAAAGCCACCGGGACGCCGCCCCGGGGCAGGCCAAGCACCACAACCTGCTGCCCGCGCAGATGCTGCAGCCTCGCCGCCAGCTGCCGTCCCGCATCGCCGCGATCAGCGAAACGCACCGCGTCCCTCCTCCCCGCAAGCCCCCCTCCGGGAAACCAGGCTTCTCCCGGCCGCGGCAGCGCACCAGGGACCATCGTCACCTCCGGCAGGCTGCCCGCTGCAGCCACGCGAGGCGGACAGCCCCCGTCCCGGGCCCGGGACGCCGTGCTCAACGTTCCGTACAGCCGGGTTCTTGCGGTCGTCATCCCGCGGCTCCACTCAGTCACCCGGGCGATGCCAGAACTCTTCAAAGCCTGATCCACAGCGGTGTTGGTAAGGCCGCAGAGCATCTGCGGCCCGCACAGGTCCGCTCACCGGGCTCCACGCCGACAATCCTGGCCTCCCGCAAGGCCTAGCCAAGACCTAGCGAGCTTCGCGCAGACGGACGGCTTTACCGAGAGGTCTCCGCGAACCCGCAAGTCAGGCAGGACGTGGCGAGTTTCGGAGCGGTAGCCGGTCCCGGAAGGGCGGACTAAGGGCCCTACCAGCCGGCCGGGTCCCGGCATTGCATCGCGGTCAGGAGGTGAGGGAAATGCCAGGTATAGCGAGACGTGAGCCGCGGGGAGCGGCAGGCGATGTCTTCGGCCGCTTCGACCGGATGTTCGATGAGTGGGCGAGAATGATGCCGTTCCGGGCGGTGCCGTTCCCGCACTGGCGGGAAGCCGACGATCTGATCCGTGTCGAGCAATTCCGCGAGGATGAGGCACTGGTGGTACGGGCTGATCTGCCCGGCATCGACCCGGATAAGGATGTCGAGCTGACCGTATCGGACGGGATGCTGCACATTCACGCGGAACGCCGCGAAGAGGAGAAGCGGGAAGAGAAGGGCTACCTGCGCCAGGAACTGCGCTATGGCTCGCTGTCCCGGACGCTGCCGCTTCCGGGGGGTGTGACCGAGTCGGACATCACCGCGACCTACAAGGACGGGATCCTGGAGATCCGGATCCCGGAGCCGAAGCACGAACCGGGCAAGACGATACCCATCAGCAAGGCCTGACCAGGCGGCCGCGCTGGGCGGCGCCGGCGGGCCCGCAGTGACCGAGGCTGAGCGCCGCCAGCGCGGAAACTTGCCACCCGCGCTGCAAATATTCGGGCAGCCTGTGCGAGGCTCTGGGAAACCGCTAAGTTGCGGTACCGCGTCGGCCCTTAACTGGCGATCGCTCACCCGGTACTACAGTCCCGGTTTGTAATCATCCAAGCGTTTCACCTGGTCCGGGCTGCGTGCATATCGTTACCGGCATATTGCTGCATGTAATACGGCAATGTCATTGCCTGCTTGCGATCAGCCCGTATAACAAGCCCGAACTGAAGTACCGGCCCCCGCGCGTCACGAACGCGAATTCGTCCGGATGGCGCAATTGGGAAGGGCCGTCCAGTCTTGCCGTATTCGGACCTTGGACCCTGCCCGCAATCGGCGGCCCCCCGGCGGCCCGCGCGAGCGTGAAAACTAGCAAGGCCAATGCAAGAAGGGCATCATGTACACCTTCGGCACGATGGCGCTGCTGGGGCTGGCAGTCCTCGTCGTGGCAAGATCGGGAACCGCTACCCGCCGCTGGTGCCCGGGGCATGGGCGTTCGCGCTGGTGGCGCTCGGCGCCCGGGCGGCCTGTCGAGGGTAGCGTGTCCGGGCAGGTATTCTGCGGGCACGAGGGAGACGGCCGTGGTGGACGTTCACCCAGCCGCTTTCACCGCAGCGGTCAGACGATGGATACGGCCCTGGCCAGGCCGGCACGGGCGAGGATCGGCCGGTCAGCTGCGGGCAGCTGGCGAGGGTCGGTGAGCATGGGCAGCGGCTGGGAATTCTGGATCGACCGTGGCGGCACGTTCACCGACGTGGTCGCGCGCCGCCCGGATGGCACGCTCGCGGTCCACAAGCTGCTCTCGCAGGACCCGGGCCGGTACGCGGATCCCGCCGTCGCCGGCATCCGGCATCTGCTCGGCGTGCCGGACGGCGATCCCATTCCGGCGGAGCGGATCTCCGTGGTCCGCCTCGGCACGACGGTCGCGACCAATGCTCTCCTGGAGCGCAAGGGCGAGCCGA
>Ga0181521_10002290_pt1 | contig 23300 bp, 19 predicted proteins | sample PEATcosm2014_Bin_32_FD_119764 | JGI IMG/M metagenome (GOLD analysis project Ga0181521, IMG submission 119764) | Peatland microbial communities from MTU Mesocosm Facility, Houghton, MI, USA - PEATcosm2014_Bin02_60_metaG | ecosystem: Environmental > Terrestrial > Soil > Wetlands > Peat | place...
ACAATCCCGCGACCGTGAAATTGCCCTCGATCAGGCCGGCCGGTCGGTTGGCCGTCTCGATGTATACCATCGGCGCCTCGATCACCGGGATGTACACCAGTCCGGTCGCGGGGTCGTACGACATGGGCTGCCAGCTGTGGGCTCCGGCCATGGATGGAAAAATGAGCCTCGGTTTGTCCAGATATTCGGCATCCGGATTCGGTTGCGGCCTGCCCGTCTTGGGATCGAGTCGCTTCGCCCAATTGACGTAGGCAAAGTTCTGCGCCGAAATGAATTCACCGCTCGCCCGATCGAGGACATAGAAAAAGCCGTCTTTCGACGCCTGCATCAGTACCTTGCGCGCCCTGCCCTCGATGCTCAAGTCCGCCAGAATCATCTTTTGGGTGGCGTCGTAATCCCATTCATCGCCGGGCACGATTTGGTAATACCATGCCATGCGGCCCGTGTCGGCGCGTATCGCGACGATGGAATTGGCGTAGAGGTCGTCCCCTCCGCGCCGCCCACCCTCCTTGATCGTGTACGGAGAGGCATTGCCTGTGCCGATGTAAAGGAGATTCAGCTCCGGATCGTACGACATGCCGTCCCAGGCGGTGCCGCCGCCACCGAACTCCCACCGATGACGCGGGTCCCACGTGCTGACAGCCGTTACGAGATGTGGCTGATCTTGTGGGCCCAGTGATGGGTCTCTCGGGACGGTGAAGAACCTCCATCTCTGTGTTCCGGTGTCGAGGTCGTACGCCGAGACGTACCCGCGAATACCTTTGAAGTCAGACCCGGCGTCTCCGATTACCACGACGTTGCCAGCGACGACTGGCGCACTGGTGATTGTGTATGGGAGATGCTTGTCACGGCCAATTAGAGTATCGACCTTCCAGACCCGAGCGCCCGTCGCCGCGTCAATTGCGTGCAGGAACCCGTCCAGCGCGCCGACATAGACCTTCCCCTTCCAGACAGCCAATCCTCGATTGACGGCATCGCAGCACGCATATCGGCCCCATTGTCCATCCGGCTGCGGATCGTATGCCCACAATTCGCGCCCGGTCGCCGCGTCCAGGCTGTAGACGCGACCCCAGTTACCGGCGGCATACATCACGCCATCTACTACTACCGGCGTCGCTTCCAATCCACGTGTGGTACCGAGGCTATACTGCCAGGCGAAGCCGAGACGGCCGATGTTCGCCTTGTTGATGTCGCCCAATGGCGAGAAGTACGTGCCGTTCACATCACGGCCGTTCGTCAACCATTGATCGCCGTCGTTCAGAGCGTTCGCCAGTCGCACCGCATCGACCGCGCCGCGCGGGGTGACTGCGCCTGTCGGGGCCGCGGTTGGCACATCGTGTGTCCCGCCGGTGCAACCGGTGAGTACCACGAATATTAATGCAGCGCCGACGATAGGAATTACTCTCTTTGCTACCGCCAGCTTGCCCATATTGGTTCCCTTGCTGCCGCGATCGGAAGTATGCGCCCGTCGATGGTGCACAAAAAGTATGAGCGCACAGTCAGGGCTAACCGATATTCGTCGCGCATTGGAGAGTAACTTGATCCGGAGGGCGCTACGCGGCTAGCTTCTATGCGTCGGAGTCATCGAATCGGGGATACCAGCGCCGGAAGGCCGGGTGTAAGCCCTCATTCAGCACGTTGGCCCATCTGAAGGAGCAGATGAGCGCCGCGCGGCGTCTGTCGGGAACTGGCGGCCGAGTGAGGAGCCCTCATGACGAAACCGATGAAGGCGATCGTGACCGGCGGCAGCACCGGAATTGCGATCTATCGCGCGTTGCTCGAGCTGGGCTATGAGGCCACCTCGCTCGCACTTCGCACGGCAAGGGTGAACTCACCGCGGCTGCATTCCGTGCAGGTCGATCTTTCGGATCCGCTAGCGACGCTCCGCGCTGCGGCGAAGTTCGCTGCCACGGAACCGGTGGCGACGATCGTCCACAATGCCGGTGCAATCCTCGAGAAGCCGCTTGAGCAGTACGTACGTACTGCCCCAGTGCAGCGCTGAAACCGCCAGTCTGCACGAGCTGCACGGGTAGGCCAATAGGCGCTGGCGTTCAGCCAACAAAGTCGCTCAGCACCGGCGCGTCAAAGCGCATGAATGTACCCTGAAATACTGCGATGAGTTCACCGGTGTGACTCGTGACTCGGACGGTGCATGCGTTCGCGCGTCGCCCATCTGACTCGATCTGCGCTGTGGCGGTCACGACGTCACCCAGGCGAGCCGGACGCACGAAAGCGATGCTGGCTCCCAGTGTCACACCGGTGCGGTTGGTCGAGCAGCTCGCGTATACCATCGCCGCGTCGGCCAACGCGAAGAGAATGCCCCCATGACATATGGAATGGCTGTTTACGTAGTCCTCTTCAACTTTGATGCAGCACGCAGCGTGTCCGGGCGACACGTTGACCAGTGAGATTCCCAGCAGCTCGTTCACGCGTGCGTCGGCGCGGAACAAATGCGCAATGACAGCTTCGGCCATTTGCTGTGTCGCCATGCAGTCTTCCCCTCCTACACGCAGTAATCCGACATCGGAACGCTCGTTCGAGTGTCGCGCGGAGCGCGCCGGCGCACAAGGCCGCCGGTCGGGCGCCGAGCTTGGATCTTCAGAAAGCGACTATAAATGCGATGCAGCGGGACATCATGCCAGCAACGCTGCGGCGCAGCATGTGTCGTGCTTGACGAACTAGAACGTACGTTCTATACAGCGGAATGGCCCTTGCCCGCCGACGCTTTGCTTCCATGCATACTCGCGCCCTGGCACGCGGGGAGGCGAATGGTATGACGCAGCGTGGCGAGCGACAGAAGGATGAGCTTCTCGAGGTAGCGATCGAGCTCTTTGCGGCGAACGGCTACGCCGGTACCTCTATCCGGGACATTGCGAAGCTGACCGGACGAAGCGTTTCGAATGTTTATCACTACTTTCAAGACAAAGAGTCGCTGTGGCTTGCGATTCTCGAACACTCCGTCAAAGGAATGCCGGATCGGCTGCGCGCCGCGCTCGACTCGTCCGCGGATCCGGTGACACGGTTTTGCAACCTGGTTCGTGCGCACCTGAAAGAGGCGGTGACGCATCGCCGTGAGGCAAAAATCTTCTTCATCGACGAGGAGCGTCTATCCCTTAGCGGCAAGCGCCTCAACAAGCGCTTGCAGAAGGAGATAGTCAGTATCTATCTGACAGAGCTCGAGCGGCTGAAGGCGAATGGCCTTACCGGGACAGCCAACCTTCGCGTACTGGCATTTAATGTGCTTGGAGTCATCAATTGGCATCTGCGATGGCAGGACCATGTTACCGGGGTGTCACTTGCCGAGACATATGAGGAGATCGTCGAGTTCGTACTGCACGGAGTTCGGGGAGCCCGGGCGGCTGTGGATAGCGGAGAGGCCTAGAGCGGTGCTAGGCAACCGACTCTGACGAAGGGGCATGGGCTACACGATCGACATCGACACTGGTGGGACATTTACCGACGGCATCGTCGTGCGCGGGCAGGACGTCCGTACGGTGAAGGTGCCGACTACACCGCACGATCTGACGCTTTGCTTCGCGGAGTGCATTCGGGCGTGCGCCGATGCATTCGAGCTGCCTGTCACGACGCTGCTCTCGCAGACCGAAATCGTGCGCTTCTGCAACACGATTGGCACGAATACGATCATCCAGCGCGACGGCGCCAAGATCGGCCTGATCGTGACACACGGGTGCGAGCACCTCGCGCCGACCGTAGCGGGCGAAGCGCCTGCGCCGCTTGTGGCCGCCGATATGGTGGCAGGCCTGCGCGAGGAGATGAGTGGTAGCGGCGAGTCACGCGTTGTGCCCGAGGCTTCCGAGATTCTCGCGGTGGCTCAGTCACTGATCGACCGGGGTGCGCGAGCGCTAGTGATCGCCCTCGCGCACTCGGAGCGCAACGCGACCCATGAGCGACAGGTGCGCAACGTCGTCAAGCGTGAGTATCCGCGCGATTATCTCGGCAGCGTGCCGGTGTTCCTCGCGTCGGACATCTCTACCCGTGCTGGCTATGGTGAGCGCATCAATACAGCGGCGGTCAACGCGTACATCCACGCCAAGCTCGCGCGGCTGCTCTACAAAGCCGGCGAGGACCTCAGGCAACGTGATTACCACAGCACACTGTTTATCGGTCACAACAATGGCGCTGCGGCGCGGGTGGCGAAGACACGAGCAATCAATACCTATAATTCCGGCCCGACTGCCGGACTGCTGGGTGCCCGCGCGGTCGGGCGACTGTGTGCCGTGGACAATGTCATCTCGACGGACATGGGTGGCACTTCCTTCGACATCGGCGTCGTTCGCCGGGGCCGGACAAGCTTGACGCTTGAGCCGAACGTCGAGGGATTTGCCTGCAATCTGCCGATGATGTCGATTCGCTCGCTCGGTGCGGGCGGCGGTTCGCTCGCATCGGTGGTCGACGGCAAGCTCGTGGTCGGCCCACGCTCGGCGGGCTCCGTGCCGGGGCCGGCCTCTTTCGACCGCGGTGGCACCCAGCCTACGGTTACCGATGCGAATTTGGTGCTCGGCCTCCTCGACCCCGGTTACTTTCTCGGCGGCGCCCAGCGGCTGGATGTCGAGCGGGCGAGGGCGGCGATCGAGGCCCACGTCGCGCGGCCCCTCGGACTCGGCATCGAACCAGCCGCACTGGCGATCAAGGCCGAAGTCGACCGCATCATGGGTCAGGGCGTGGCCGTGGCGGCGCGCGGCTTGGATCCGCGCGGTACGGCGATCGTCGCCTACGGCGGTGCAGGTCCATTGCATGCGTGCGCGATCGCTGCGGCCGCGGGCATTGCGCGCACTATCCTGACGCCGTTCTCGGCGGTCTTCAGCGCGTTCTCATCTGCATTGATGGACGTCGGCCACCTTTATTATCGGCGGCTCGACCTCCCGCTCGCAGGCCCGCTCGATGTCGCGGCACTGGCCGGCGCCGAACGCTCGATGCGCGCCGAGGCAGAGCGTGATATGCGCGGCGAGGGCTTTGAAACCGGCGCGCTGGTCTATGAGCTCCACTTTTTCCTGAGCGCCGTCGACGACACCCATGAGGTACTGGTGCCCGCCCCGGCCGGTGCGTATGCGGACCGGGCGGCGTGGGCCGAAGTTCTGCGCGAGGGGCGCGCTGAGCTCGAACGCCAGGGTCGGCCGGTCGCGGACCTAGCTATCACGTCGGTCGGGCTGCTCGTCAGCGCCGCCACGCAGCACGTGGATCTGGCGGCGCGGCGCCCCGTCGTCGCCAATGACCCGGGTCGGCGTGGCGAGCGTTCCGTGTACACATCGGCGGGATGGACGCAGGTGCCGACCTACGCACGCGCGGCTCTCGGCGTCGGCAACACGCTGATCGGACCAGCGCTTATCGATTCGACGCAGACCACGCTCTACCTGGACGGCGGCTGGCGCCTCGAGGTCGATGTCTACGACAACCTGCAAATCACGAGGGCCGTCCAATGAAGCGCGTCCGTATTACCGAGTACCTCGTTGTCGACACCGAGCGCGAGCGGTGGCTGTGCGAGCGCTGCGGGCACGATCTGGGCTCTGCCCGCGATGACTACAAGCGCGGCTGTCTCGTCGCCGAGCGGCCGTTACAGGAAGTTCACCCGCCGATGACGGATAACGACGCCTATAGCTTCACGCCAAGTCCTGACTACTGTCGGCTGATCGAGTTCTACTGCCCCGGGTGCGGCGTCATGGTCGAGAACGAGTACCTGCCGCCCGGTCATCCCCTGACACGCGACATCGAGCTTGATGTCGATGCGCTGCGCGCGCGACACGACGCGAGCGAGTAAGCCGCATGGGTCTTGAAAGGTTGATCGAAGCCGCGCAGCCGCCGCTGTTGGCGCAGGCGGAGGCGATCGCCGGGCGTCTGGCCGGCATGACACGAGCGGCGCTCTACGCAGACGCCGCGCAGTGGGCGACGCAGCTCCGGGCTGCGAACCGCGTGCTGGGTTGCCGGACCGCGCTCCTCGGCGCAGCCCCTTGCGTAGTGGCCGAGGCGCTCGGTAGCACGGTCGACTGGGAGCGGGAACTAGTGGGTCCGGCGCCGGCGCCCGCGACGCTAGTACGACGCGCAAGCACGCGCTGGACCGCGCTGCTCGGAACTCTGGAACGCCTGGTCGCTGACCGCGGCGGAAGCGCGGTCGTCGCGGCTTTGCCGGGCCCAGCAGCGCTTGCTCACAGCATCGGACTGCAGCTTACCGACACCGTGGCCGCGCAACTGAAACCTGCGCTTGTGACACTGGCGGAGGACATCTGCCGGTTGCGGCCCGACTTGCTGCTGTTGCGCGAGGATGTTGCGCTCGCCCCGGGTGAGCTGCCGCCCGCTTACCGTCGCCTGTTTGGCACGGTGCGTAACATCGCCCGCTACTTCGACGTTCCTCTTGGCCTCGCCGTTGGTACCACCGACGCCGCGTCGCTGGACGCAGTCGCACGGCTGCAGCCGGACGTTGTGCTGTTGACGATTGATGCCGCGGGCACGCTTCCTGGCCTCGACGCCGTCGCCCGGATTTCGGCGACCGTGCCGCTCGTGGGGGTACCCGTCGCGCTGACCGACCCGGAGGGGTCACGTGCGCGCGTACACCGGGCGCGGGAGCGCCTAACGATCGGTCGCTGGTGCGTCTGCACCGCTGCGGAGCTGCCGGCTAACATCGACCTCGGAGCGGTCCGCGCGCTGCTGAATGAATTGGAGACCGTATGACAACCGCTTCCGGCGAGTCGGGCCTGGCAAGCGCCACGTGGAGGGTCGGAATCGACGTCGGCGGAACCTTCACCGACTTCTACGGAACCGACGCATCCGGCCGGGCCCTGATCACCAAGACACCGACCACTCACTATGATCTGTCGGTCGGCTTCATGCGGGGCATCCGCCAGCTGTCGCGCGATGTGGGCCTCGACGTGCCGCGTTTCCTGGGTCAGGTCGAGTCGCTGCGCTACGCGACGACGGTCGGCACGAACGCGTTAATCGAGCGGACCGGCCCAAAGCTCGGGCTGATAACCACTGCGGGCTTCGAGGACACGATCTACATCGGCCGGGCCCGCAGCTGGGCAGACGGACTTGGCTTCACGGAAGGCCGTGATCTCGCGCGCATCCGCAAGCCGGCGCCGCTGATCGAGCGTAGCATGGTCGTCGGCCTTCACGAACGAATCGACTGCGCCGGCAGGATCGTCGCACCGCTTGATGCGGACGAAGTGAGGGCCAAGCTGCAGACGCTTGTCGACCGCGGTGCGCAGGGCTTCGTGGTCGCGCTGCTCTGGTCGTTCGTGAATCCCCTGCATGAGCGCAGCGTGCGCGAGCTCATCGAGGCGGAATACCCTGAGGACTACCTCGGCTCGATGCCGGTTATCCTGTCTTCGGACGTTTCGCCGAAATCGGGCGAGTACACACGCACGATGACGGCAACCGTAAACGCCTACATCCACGGGCTGATGGCCGACGAGATTGCTCGACTCGGCACCGAGTTGAAGGAGCAGGGCTATCGCCGACCGCTGACGCTGGTGCATAGCACCGGTGGCACGAAGAAAGCGTCGCGTACGCGCGCCGTTCTGACGCACAGTGCGGGCCCCGTTGCGGGACTCCACGGCGCCGCGGCGCTTGGCCGCGTGACCGGCGACCGCGACATCGTCTTTACTGACATGGGCGGCACATCCTTCGACATCGGTCTGATCGAGGATGGCGCGATCCACGCCCACGACTTCATTCCGGTCGTCGATCGATGGCGGACCAACATTCCGGCGATCGAGGTGAAATCCATCGGCGCTGGCGGCGGATCCATTGCCTGGGTCAACGAACTTCTGGGCACCGTGTTGGAGGTCGGCCCGCGCTCGGCCGGGGCGATGCCGGGACCGGCCTGCTACGACCAAGGTGGACGCGAGCCTACCGTCACCGATGCGGACGTGCTGCTCGGGTTCTATAACCCGGACAACTATCTCGGTGGCGAGATGGTGCTCGACGCGGAGCTCGCGCGGGCGGCGATCGAGGAACACGTCGCGCGCCGGCTGAAGGTCGACCCGCTTGAGGCGGCCTGGCGCATCCGTCGCGTGGTCGACGCCACGATGGGCCACGAGGTATTCAACGAGGTGGCGCTCAAGGGGCACGATCCGCGTCGATTCGCGGTCCTCGCCTGCGGAGGGGCGGGCGGCGCTCATGCCTGCGGCTTCGCCGCGCACGCCGGGGCCGGGCGCATTCTGATGCCGCCGCAGTCCGCCGTGTTTGGCGCGTTCGGCGCCTCGGCAATGCCGATCCGCGAGGTCTGGGAGCGCTCAAGGACGCTGCAGTTGTTCAACTGGACGCAGCGCCGCTATCTGGACGATACCGCCCAGTTCAACACCGTGGTGGACGAGCTACAGGCGCTAGCCCTCGCGGACCTTCGCCTCGAGGGCTACGACGCGAGCCGGATCGAGCTGCGTCTCGGGCTCGAGATGCGCTATGGGAGCCAGTACAAGCTGACGCGCGTCGACTGGCCGGGCCTGCGACTGCGATCGGTGGCCGACTCGGAGGCCTTGTGCGACGCGTTCACGAGAAGCTACAGCAAGACCTATTCGCCCGAGGCGACCTTCGCGAGCGGCGGAATCAACGTCGAGACTTTCTACCTCACCGCGACGGTCGCCGGCGCGCCGCCGACGCTCAACCCCGAGCCGCTCGCTGGCGCGACGCCTGCCGGGGCCGCGCGTGCCGGCTCGCGCCCCGTGTACTGGGATCCGAAGACCGGCTTCGTGGACACGCCGGTATGGGATTGGGCGCAGCTTGCACACGGTAACGTCCTCGAGGGCCCAGCGATCATCGAATCGCGGCACACCACCTATGTAGTCGAGCCGGGCTGGCGCTTCGCCCTCAATGCCTACCGGATTGGCGTCCTCGAAAAGCTCTGAGTCTAGGAGAGCATCGCTATGTCGAGTATAGCTTACGGTCGCGATCACGAAGTCGTGCAGCGATTGCGGCCGGAACCGGTCACAGCAGAGGAGCAGGCTGGCATGGCACTGCTCGACGACGTTGAGTTTGAGATCTTTCGCCACAAGATGCACATGATCGCGCTCGAGGGCAAAGAGACGACGATGAAGCTCGGAGCCTCGACAGCCATGCGCTTCGGTGACGTCGCCTTCGGCCTGTTCACGCGCCAGGGCGATCTGTCGGTGTGCGCCACCGGCATCTATCACCATGCGGTGCTTGGGCAGATCCCGCTCAAGTACGTGGTCAAGCATTGGGTCGACGAACCTTCGGTCGGCGTACGCGAGGGCGATAGCTTCTTCTACAACGACCCGTTCTACGCCGGCGTGCACAACGCCGACATGGGTCTCGCGGTACCGGTGTTCCACCAGGGACGTCTCATCTGCTTCATCGGCGCCGCGGTGCACACCGGCGAGGCCGGTGGCAACGAGCCGGGTGGCACTTCGGCTTCGGCACGCAGCAAGTACGACGAGGGCCTGCTGGTGCCGCCAATCAAGATCGGCGAGAACTACCAACTCAAGGAGGATCTGCTGACGATGCTTGCGGCTATGACGCGCGATCCCCGCACTCTGATCTTGGATATCAAGGCGCGCCTCGCGGCGGTGCGCATCGCGCAGCGACGAGTACTCGGGGTCATCGAAGAGAAGGGTCCGGACGCGGTGATCGGCGGGTTACGGCGCATTCTCCGCATGACGGGCGAAGCGGCCCGCAGGAAAGTTGCGACCCTCAACGATGGCGTATACCGCCAGCCGCGGTTCCTGGATTCCGTGGGCACCGATGCGGGTCTGACGAAGATCAACCTCACGGTCACGAAGCGGGGCGAGCGGATCATGCTTGACTTCGAGGGTACGTCGCCCGCGGCCATGGACCGGCCGATTAACTCCTTTTTCCAGGGAATCATCGGCCTGTCCTGCGTGTACTTTTGCGGCTGGCTCTTCCACGATCTGCCGGCGAACAACGGTCTGCTCGAGGCAATCGACTGGTATTTTCCGGATAACTCGATTGTGAACGCGCAGGGGGATATCTCGACCTCGCTCGCGCCGCTCGTTCAGGTGTGTTTCACCCAGGGCATGTTCCTGTGCGGCGCGCGCATGACCTACGGCCAAGACCCCAAGCGGGCGGTAGCCGCCTGGTTCAGTGGGTTCGCGATCCCGGTCTTCGGCGGCCTCAACCAGAAGGGCGAGCCGATCGCGGACATCACGCCGGAGATCAATGCGACCGGCGGAGGCGCCCGCTCGGACATGGACGGAGTGGATGCAGCCGGTGCGTTCTTTGCGACAATGAGCGACTGCGGCGACGTCGAGACAACGGAAGAAGACCGGCCGTTCCTGTACCTGTTCCGCAATTACTTCCAGTCCTCTTACGGGCACGGGCGCTTCCGCGGCGGTGCGGGCGTCGGTCTTGGGCTCATGGTGCATAACTCGCCGTTTCTCGCGCTCGGCGCGATGGGCGCCGGGGTGCGCTTCCCGACGACACTCGGGCTGTTTGGCGGCTATGCCGTGCCGCCCACATTCGTGCAGTACGTGAATGGCTCGAACATGGGTCAGATGTTTGACAAGGGTGATCCCAAGCGTCCCACGTCGCTTGAGGACATCTACCGTCCCGGGTGCCCGGAAACAGGTCAACGCCACTTCCACGACGTGAATATGACCGTGCGGCCGTTTGGCAACGGTGATACCTACTACATCGCGGTCGGTGGCGGCGGCGGGTTCGGCGACCCATTGGAGCGGGATCCGGCCGCGGTGGTGCGGGATTTGCGCACAGGGATCGTAACCCGCTGGGCGGCCGAACAGGTCTATCACGTCGTCCTCGATCCGGCGGCCTTCGTGCTCGACGCTGCGGCGACGACCCGTCGGCGGGAAGCTGCGCGGCGTGCACGGCTGAAGCGAGGTCGGCCGTATGCCGAATTCGTGCGCGAATGGTCGAAGCAGCGGCCGCCGACCGCGATTCTTCGCTACTACGGCACCTACCCGGATCCCGCCGAGGGGTTGAGGCCGCCGCTGCCGAAAACGGTGAACGAGTGAGCGCCGACGATAGCGAGCCACGCATGACGAGCACGACGACGGTGCACGGGCTACTTGCTGAGCGCGTGGCCCTCGCGCCCGACCGCACGTTTCTCACCTTCGAAAGCAAGCACTACTCGCACCGCGAGATCCAGGCGCGTTCGGTCGCGGCCGCCGCCGCTCTCCGTTCGCTCGGCATCGGGCGCGGCGACCGCGTTGCGATCATGCTCGGCAATCGCCCGGAGTTCATATTCCTGTGGTTCGGCTGCTCGATGCTTGGCGCGATCGAGGTGCCGGTGAACACTGGCCACAAGGGCGAACTCCTGGCCTACATGCTCGACCAGGCACAGTGCCGCGCGGTGGTTGCCGAGGTCGCTTTCTGGCCGCAGCTCGGGCCGATCGTCGAACGGGCCCCGACGCTCGAGCACGCGGTCTTTCTCGATGGGCTGCCCGCTTACGCGGGTCGCGTGCGGGTCTCGGCCTTCGAGACGCTGCCCACGACTGGCGGCGAGCCCGACGCGGGCATCGGCGGAAATGCGCCGCACGCGGTCATGTTCACGTCCGGCACGACCGGCCCGTCGAAGGGCGCGGTGATGCCGCAGAGCTTTCCTCTGCTCATCGGTGAGATCATCGCGCGCAACGCCGGGTACACGGACGACGACATCCTGTACAACGCGTTGCCACTCTTCCATGGCAACGCGCAGTTCCTGTCGACGATCCCGGCGCTGCTGAGCGGTGCGCGGGTGGTGCTGGCACGGAAGTTCTCTGCGAGCCAGTTCTGGGACGAGGTGCGCAAGCATGGCTGCACTGAGTTCAATTACATCGGCGGCATCATCCCGATGCTCATGAGGGCCGATCCGTCACCCCGTGACCGTGAGCACTCGCTGCGCGTGATGGTGGGCGCCGGCGCGCCGAAGGACGTGTTCCGGGCATTCGAGCGGCGCTTCGGGGTGCGCCTCATCGAAGGCTACGGGATGAGCGAGATCGGCATTCCGCTCCAGACTATGAGCAGCGACACTCCGCCCGGGAGCTGCGGCACGCGCCATCCCTGGTACGACGTGCGCCTCGTCGATGATTTGGGCGAAGAGGTTCCGGACGGCGAGCCCGGCGAACTCCTGGTTCGGCCGAAGCGGCCCGGTGCCATGATGCTCGAGTACTACGGCATGCCCGAACGCACGGTGGAAGCCTGGCGGGACCTCTGGTTCCACACCGGTGATTATCTGAAACGCGACGCCGAGGGATATTACTGGTTCGTTGACCGCAAGAAGGACGCGCTGCGCCGGCGTGGCGAGAACATTTCCTCCTGGGAGGTCGAGAAGATCATCAACGCCCACCCAGACGTGCTCGAGTCGGCGGCGGTCGCAGTGCCGGCGGATATCGGCGAGGACGAAGTGATGGTGTGCGTCGCGCCCAAGGCGGGGCGCACGGTCGAACCCGCGGCGCTTGCACGCTGGTGTGAGGAACGTATGGCGGCGTTCATGGTGCCGCGCTACATACGCTTCGTGCCGGCGCTGCCAAAGACGCCGACCGAGCGCGTGCAGAAGTTCGAGCTGCGCCGTGAGGGGGTGACGGCCGATACATGGGACCGGCTCGCCCCGCGGCATAAGGTGGCCTCGTGAGTAACCGCGCGGTGGAGCTGCCGATATTCGCGGAGGGGATCGTCGGCTTCGGACCGCCGCCCGCGGCAAGCCCGTATCTGGTCGGCGGGCATTGCTCCAGCTGCGACCGCTGGTACTTTCCTCGGGTCGACCGCTGCCGTCACTGCCACGTCACGCTGGAGCCCGGCAGTCTGGGATCACGGGGCACGGTCTACAGCTACACCATCGTGCGCACGAAGCCTCCCCTCGGGCTGCCTCAACCGTATGCGGTTGCCTATGTCGATCTTGCGGATCGGCCGCTGCGCATCTTCATGCTTACCGACCCGGTCAAGACCGACGATATCGCGATTGGCCAGGCGGTCGAACTCGCCGTCACACCACTCGGCGTCAACCGTCACGGCGAGCCGTGCCGGCGACCCTACTTCAAGCCCGTCACCCCTCCCCGCATCCGATAGCACCGTGACCGCCATCATCGGCATCGGAATAACCCCGTTCGGATCCTTCGTAGATCGAACGATCGTTTCGTTAGGGGTGGAGGCGGGCCTCGCGGCGTTGCGCGACGCCGAGATGCCTGCAACCCGGGTTCAAGCGGGGTTCTTCGCGAACGCTCTCGCCGCGCGGCTGTTTGGGGACACAACGGTTGGGCAGAACGTCGTCGCCGCGCTCGGCCTGGACGGCGTTCCGGTCGTTAACGTCGAGAACGCCTGTACGTCCGGGTCGACTGCCTTCTACCTCGCACAACTGGCGATCGAGTCCGGCGAGGCCGACGTCGTGCTCGCCGTCGGTGCAGAAAAGATGTGCGTCCCCGGCTTGGGGCTCATCGACTCGGGCTCGACGGAGCTCGACACGCAGCTTGGCCTCGTGACGCCAGCAAGCTTTGCATTGCGCGCCACACGCCACATGCATGAGTTTGGCACGACGCCGCGCCAGCTCGCGCTGGTCGCGGCCAAGAACCGGCGCCACGCAGAGCTCAACGTCAAGGCGATGTTCCGCAAGCCGGAGTCCGTGGAAGACATTCTGAACTCGCCGATGATTGCCGACCCGCTGACGCGGTCGCAGTGCTGCCCGATCGCCGATGGCGCAGCCGCCATTCTGCTGGCCAGCGATCGCGTGGCGGCCAGTTTACGGCGGACAGTACCGGTCCGCAGCGCAGTGCTTCGCTCAGGCGCCTACGACGGGCTGCCAGACCTGGCGCGGTGGAATACTGATCACCGCACCGCGCAGCTTGCGTACGAGAAAGCATCAATCGGACCTGCCGACATCGACGTCGTCGAGTGCCACGACGCGTTCACAATCGCGGAACTCATGCACTGTGAAGCGCTTGGGCTGTGCGAACTCGGCGCTGGCGGCGCCCTCGTCGAATCAGGCGCGACGACTCTCGGCGGCCGTGTGCCCGTCAACGTCTCGGGCGGGCTGCTGAGCCGAGGCCATCCCGTCGGTGCGACCGGGCTCGCACAGATTCACGAACTCGTAGTCCAGCTGCGCCATGAAGCGGGCAAGAGGCAGGTCGAAGCCTGCCGCGCCGGCCTGGCGCACTGTATGGGTGGCGACAAGGGCGGTGACGCCAAGTCATGCACCGTCGTCATTCTAAGCCGATGACGAGGACATTCTCGAAGGACGAGTCGTTTTAACTCGATTACACGCGATACGTCACTCAAGAGGGGAACGGTATGAATCCGCGCTTATTTCGACCATTGATGTTGACTGCGACTAGCACGACGCTCGCCGGCTTCATCCTGCTGTCCGGTTCGGTGGCCCACGCCGCGGACGAAGCGTCTGCCGCAACTCCTAGGGACACACTTGCGGACGTCGTGGTCACTGCTCGCAAGCGGGAAGAGTCCTTGCAGCAAGTCCCCGTGTCCGTGGCCGCGATATCCTCGAACGAGCTCCAGCAACGTTCACTCGAGTCGCTGCAGGACGTCGCAATGGCTACGCCAAACGTTTCATTCTACAACGAGCAGGGAGATCGATCTGCCGGCCTGATCACCATCCGTGGAATTGGCCAGTCCGATCCGATCGTGACTAATGATCCCGGCGTTGGCGTTTATCTGGACGGCGTCTACTTCGGCTCCATGACGGGCCTCGATCTTGACATGATGGATGTCGCCCGCATCGAGGTTCTTCGCGGGCCTCAGGGCACGCTATTTGGCAAGAATACAATCGGCGGCGCAATCAATATCGTCTCTGCGCTGCCGTCGCTACAGGCGATGAACGGAGACGTTCAGGTCACCAGCGGTGACTACGGTCGAATCGACGGTACGGCGCGCATCAGCATCCCGCTACTTGACACGCTTGCGATGTCGATAGCCGCGGCGTCGCACAACGCCGACGGCTATGGACATAGCCTCGCCACTGGCGCGGAAATGGGTAATACGAACAACCAGTCCGGGCGCATCGCGCTGCTATTCCGGCCGTCGGATAGCTTCGAGCTCGTGGCCACCGCCGACCGGACGCGGATTCGGGAGGAGGGCGCCGTCATCAAGCTCCTTGCGACGGCGCAGACGCCACTAGTAGGGCTGCTAAACACGTTTTCCAGCGTGCCATATAACAACAGCTGGCTCACATCGAGCGACTATACGAACTACTCCACAGGCAGCAACCTGAACGACGGCGATACCTGGGGCGAGTCGCTTACGGCCACCTGGACGACGCCGTCTGTTACGGTCAAGTCCATCACGTCTTATCGCAACAATAACACCACAAGCGGCGTCGACCCTGACGGTTCGCCGGCGGTGCTGATCGACAGCTTGGAGCAAGTTTTGCAGCACCAGTTCTCCGAAGAACTACAGCTGAGCGGCGTGTCCTTGGGCGATCGCCTGCACTGGGTCGGCGGACTCTATTACTTTTCCGACAGCGCTGTTTTAGATGCTACCGATGAGGTATTCACCGCCCTCCAGGCGATAGGACTCGACGCCAGTTTCTTCACGCGCGTCACGGCGGATGACAAGTCTTATGCCGCGTACGGACAGGGAACGTATGCATTGACTGACCAGTTGCACCTGACGGTAGGTTTGCGTGAAACCCTGGACGACAAATCTGGATCCCTATTACGCACCGGTATTCCCTCAGGCGCTGTCATCATTCCTTCCACTTACAAATCCGCGAGCTGGGACGCGCTTTCGCCCCGAATCAGCCTCGAGGATCAGCTATCGCCGGACGTGATGGTGTACGTATCCGCCGCCAGCGGATTCAAGAGCGGCGGCTTCAACGGTGAGGCGAGCGCGGCCGAGGGCTTCCAGGCCTACGGTCCCGAAAAAGTCTGGACATACGAGGTTGGGGTGCGAGCCGATATGCTCGAAAAGCGTCTGCGGGTCAACGCGACCCTGTTCGACAGCCAGTATCGGGACATTCAGTTTTTTGTGAGTGCGGGCTCAGCGAACGGGCAACCCGTAAGCAACGTCGGCAACGCCGCCGCGGCCCGGATCTTCGGCGGTGAGCTCGAGATCGATGCAGTGCCGATTTCGGGGCTCACGCTAAAGGCATCCGTCGGCCTGACCAACGCCGCGTACACCGAGGTGGCCACCTCAGCCGCTCCGATTACGACCAGCACCCAGTTCTATGGGACGCCGAAAACGACCGCGACGCTTGCCGCGGAGTACGCGTGGCCCGTATCTGGAGGGATGGAGCTGGTCCCACGCGCGGACTACGCTTATCGCAGTGCGGCGTATCTCAATCTCGAGATCCCAAATGATCCGCTGACGACGCAGGGCGGTTACGGTCTCCTCAATGCGCGCGTGACACTTCGGTCGCTCGGGCGGGGGTGGTCCGTCGCGGCCTTCGGCACAAACCTGACCGACAAGCACTACTTCACCGGTGGATCGGACTACCTAGCGTCGCTCGGCTTTGCGCAAGTCGATATGGCGCCACCGCGGATGTGGGGCGGCACGGTTGAATACCGCTTCTAAGGGGTGTCGCGGACAGGAGAGACGCTAATGCGCCGATCTAACAAAGAGCTTGTAAGCGAGTTCGTCACCCGCGTCGACCGCTCGCTCAAGGGGCAGCCGGCGGACGCGGCAGAGCTGTTAAGCCCGGATGCCGTGATCCAGGTCATCGGCTCGACGCCCATATCGGGCATCTATCGCGGTACGAGGGAAATCATGGACATCCTGGTGCGGTCCGCCGCAGGCCGCATCGCGTCCGGCTCTGTCCGCCTGATCGACGCCATCGGGCAGGGCGACCGCATCGGCGTCTTTCTGCTGATCCGCGCCAAGACGCACACGGGCCGCACTTACAATGCGCAGGGCGACCCCGCCGGCTGCTACTTTCGGCTGAGTGGCGGAAAAATCGAGGAAATCAGATTCTACCCGGACACGACGCAAATTGAAGCCGAGATCTACGAGCGACGGTTCGTACCCAACATCGCGTCGCCGCGCGACGCGTCTGGAGACTTACGATGAGCACGGAGAGCGTCAGCGAGGCCATCCGGAAGTTTTTCGAGGCAAACACTCGGGCAATGCGCAGCGAGCCGGTCAATCCGTTAGGTCTTTGCCACGAGCACCTCGTTTGGACGATGACCGGCAGCACGCCCGTTGCTCGCACTTACACCGGCCTCAAGGAGTTCCTTGACACGATCGGGAAGGCACTTGCAACGCAGTTTCGGCCCGGACCCGGGTTCGGGATTTATCCACAAGAGATTATCGTGGAAGGAAATCGCGCAGCGGTGGTGGTTCGCGGCCACGGGGAGTCCGCACACGGTCATCCCTATAACAATCACTACTTCTTCTTTATCGAAGTCAAGGATGGAAAGCTCTTCAAGGTACTCGAGAGTTGCGACGGCGCACTGGTGAACCAGAGCGTGTTTGACATGCATCTCGAGTGAGCAGATTGCGGGTCGTGCGAGGAGGAGATGACACATGACTGGCAGGGTTTCAGGAAAGATCGCGCTCGTGACCGGAGCAGCAGCCGGACTGGGCCGCGCGACCGCAGCGCGCCTTGCGGCCGAAGGGGCGTCGGTCGTGGTCACCGATATCGACGAGCAAGGCGGTCAAGAGGTGGCGCGGGAACTCGGCGGCCGATCCGTGTTCGTGCTGCTCGATACGCGCGATGAGCAGCAGTGGAAGCGCACAATCCAGGCGACGCGGGACCGCTTCGGCCGTCTCGATATTCTCGTCAATAACGCGGGGATAGCCGGGGGAGAACTTATAGAGGATACGACGTTTGAGCGGTGGCGGTCGATCATGGCCATCAATCTCGACGGTGTCTTCCTCGGCACCAAGTACGCCATCGAGGCCATGCGCCAGAATGGCGGCGGGTCGATCATCAACATGTCATCGGTTGCCGGACTTGTCGGTACGCCTAGAACCGGCGCGTACGGCGCAAGCAAAGCGGGCGTCAGGCTGTTGACGAAATGTGCAGCCATGGAATGCGCGATGAATAAGTACAACATCCGGGTCAACTCCGTGCACCCCGGCATTATCGATACGCCGGGGGCGCGGAAGGCATTTGCAATGATCGGGCATGGCGACGTGGAGGCGGGCCAAAGAATGATCGTCGCTATGCATCCACTAGGCCGCTGCGGGCAGCCGGACGACGTTGCAAACGGCATTCTTTACCTAGCGTCGGATGAATCCTCATTCGTGACCGGCTCGGAACTTGTAATCGATGGCGGCTTGACGGCCCAGTAACGGCAGGACGGTGAAACATGGCGCGAGTTCAGGGGAAGGTCGCGGTAATCACCGGCGGCGCATCCGGCATCGGACGCGCAACAGCCGCGCTGATGTCGGCGGAAGGGGCTACGGTCGTTATCGCCGACATCAATCGAGCCCAGGGCGAAGCGGCGGCTCAGAGCATCGAACGGGCGACGTTTGTTTTGCACGATGTTGCCGAGGAAGCGTCGTGGAAGGCTCTGACCGCACACGTGCTCGAGCGCTTTGGTCGAATCGACATTCTGGTGAACAACGCCGCGATCACCGGCATTGACGGGCCGATGTCCGATCCGGAAAACACATCGGTGGAAAATTGGCGAGCTGTTCATCGGGTAAATTTGGAAGGCGTGTTTCTGGGATGCAAATATGCCATCGCCTCGATGAAGAGCCGCGGCGGCGGCTCGATTGTCAACATTTCATCGGGCGGCGCGATTGTACCGAGCCCGATGAACACGTCTTACGGAGCCGCAAAGGCGGGAGTCCTGAACCTGACGATTACCGTGGCGATCCACTGTGCTGTCAAGAAGTATGGAATCCGCTGCAACGCGGTACTTCCCGGTGGCACCCGTACGCCGATGTTGCTCAGTCTTTTCGAGACACTAGCGAAGCGGTCCGGAGCGAGCCCGAGCGACGTGCAAGTGGGTTTCGAGAAGAACCTTGCGGGCGGCCGGCTTGCGGAGCCGCGCGAGATCGCCAACGCTGTTCTGTTTCTTGCGTCTGACGACGCTTCGTACATAAACGCCGAGCTGCTCGTCGTTGACGGCGGAAGCCGATATCCGACGCTTCTTGCATAGCATCACGCTATCGGCGAAAGGAAGTCTCGATGGGAGTTCTTGGTCTGCAAGAGCGGGCGTTACTAACGAAGCTGCGCGAGGGCGGATTCCGGCCGGCGCACCAGATTCCGATCGCGGAATCGCGGGCCGGACTGACCGCAATGGCAATCGCCATGGCAGCGCCAAAAGCGCCAGTCCGCAGCATTGAAGAGTGCGACATTCGAGGACCGGGCGGCAAATTGCGGGTGCGCATCTACCGCCCCGAGCCGACGAAAGCCGCGTCCGACCGTGTCGTGCTGTTTTTCCACGGCGGTGGATTCTATCTCGGCAACCTCGAGACTCACGACCACGTGTGTCGTGCCCTCTGCAAGAATGCTGGAGTGACAGTGGTTGCTGTCGACTATCGCCTGGCACCAGAACACAAGTTCCCTGCGGCCGTCGAAGACTGTTACGCAGCGCTACGCTGGGCGGCAAACAACGCGGTCGCTCGGGGCTGGAACGCAGGGCGGATTGCGCTGGTCGGTGACAGTGCGGGTGGAACCTTGGTCGCGGCCGTCTGCCTACTAGCACGGCAGCGACGTGGCCCTGTCATTGCGTTTCAGGTCATGGTGTACCCGGCGCTGACGGTAGAGGACGGGCTGGACTTCCCCTCTCGAGTAGAGCTCGGCAACGGCGACTATTTCATATCTTTTGCCGATTTCAAATTCTTTCGAGACCTATACCTCGAGGATGTCGACCGCGACGCCGCCAACCCGCTAGCTTCGCCGATTCGTGCGAAGGACTTCCGCGGACTGCCGCCCGCGCTCGTAGTTGCGGCGGAGTTTGACCCGTGCCGGGACGAGAATTTGTGCTATGCGGAGCTGCTCAAGGCGGCAGGTGTAGCCGTTGAGTACGTCTGCTTCGAGGGCACGATTCATCCCTTCTATTTATTCGACGGCGTGCTGGACGCCGGCCGCAAGGGGCAGGAACTAGTGGCTGATCGGGTGCACCGTGCGTTGACTGGCGCGATCGACGACAACGGACGGAGCTCGGTGCTCACCAGAGGCTGAACTGCAGCTTACGAACGTGCTTGCGGAGCAGCTATCGGCGTTAGTCGAGCGCCGAAGCGAGCCGCTGGACCTGCCTCGAGATCAGTGACACTTCGCACGAAGGAGACAGCGGCGATGGCGAGTAGAGATATCAAGATTCAAGCGAATGTGGCAGTTCCAATGCGGGATGGCACGCTACTGCGCGCCGATATTTACCGGCCCGACACCGATCAACCGGCCGAAACATTGGTTGTACGTTTGCCGTACGACAAAAGCCAAGCAGGACTGGCCACGTTGCTAGATCCGATCCGGTTTGCGGGTAATGGCTATGCAGTGGTCGTTCAGGACTGTCGTGGCTGCTTTACCTCCGACGGTGACTTTTACCCCTGGCGGGATGATGCGACGGATGGTTACGACACTATTGAATGGGCCGCGGCACAACATTGGTCGAATAAGAAGGTTGGCATGTACAGCGGCTCTTACTTGGGGTCGGTACAGTGGATGGCCGCGCGCGAACGGCCACCGCACTTGCTTGCGATTGCGCCGATGGTTGCACCGACCAGCTTGAGAAACTTGTTCTATCGAAACGGCGTGTTCCAGCTGAAATCAGCCCAGCTGTGGTCACTTATGATGTTGGGAGCGCATGCCCTAAGACATCATCCTCCTGCTGAGTTACCTGGGCTCATGCAGGAGATTCTGGACGCGATGGACAACATGGGCCGGCAGGCAGGCTATTTGCCACTGAAGGCGTGGCCGCTAGGCAAGAAGTCCAAGTTCTTGGGATTCTATTTCGACTTCCTGGAGCATCCAACGAACGACGAATATTGGCGCCAACTCGAATTTGCCGGCTATGAGAAAACTAGGGTACCCGCATACATCTGGGCCGGTTGGTACGATGCCGTCACGGAATCTGGTGCTCTGTCCAGTTACATAGAAATGAAGACGCGGGGGGGCGCGGAGCACGCGAGAAAGAACGTCAAGCTGATTGTTGGCCCGTGGGCACACGACCCGGAGTTCAAGCAGAAAGTTGGCGAAATCGACTTCGGGATTCGGTCCTCGGGAGGCGCAGCTGACCCAAACGGTGCCTTGCTGCGCTGGTTCGACTACTGGTTGAAGGGAAAGGAAAACGGGATTATGGATGAGCCGCCGGTGCGATTGTTCATTATGGGGGACAACGTCTGGCGCAATGAGAATGAGTGGCCCCTGGCCCGCACGCAGTACACCAATTATTACCTGCATAGCGGCGGCAAGGCCAATGGCAGCGGCGGAGACGGGCTGTTAAGCCCGGAGCTCGCGGCCAACGAGCCCCCAGACACCTTTGATTATGATCCGCTGAATCCGGTACCGAGTCTTGGTGGACGTTTGCTCGGCGAAGCCGGAGCGCTGGATCAGGGCGAAATTGAGCGAAGAAAGGATGTGCTCGTGTACTCCACGCAGCCACTCGTATCGGACGTTGAGGTTACGGGGCTGCTTACGATGAAGCTTCACGCTCAATCCTCCGCCCCGGACACCGACTTCACCGCGAAGCTGGTCGATGTGTGGCCGAATGGGAAGGCGTTCATCGTAGCGGACGGCATCGTCCGGGCACGCTACCGCAATTCGGATAAGACACCCTCGTTCATTGAACCGGACAAATCTTACGAATACACCATCGATCTCGTGGCGACCAGCAATGTGTTCAAGGCCGGCCACCGAATTCGCTTGGAGGTATCCAGCAGCAACTTCCCAAAATATGACCGCAACCCAAATACGGGCCATGCAATTGGCGTGGATGCCGAAACCCAAGTGGCGACGCAAAAGATATTCCATGACAGCAAGAGACCTTCCCACGTGGTGCTGCCCGTTATTCCGCGGTAAATGAACCGAGCCCGCTACAACGATCGCGTGATACCTCCCGAGGAGGTTGCTGGCAATAAGGTAGACATTAATGGCGCGCGTGCGATTACGGCCATGGTCGGGCTGGGAGTCGTCGCCGCCTTCGCGACCGTGGTGATGCCCATCATGGTCGGCGCGATGGTCGATCATCTGGGCCTGAGCGCACGCAACGCGGGCCTGGTGGCCGCAGCGGAGATGAGCGGAGTATTCGGCGCCACGCTGGCCGTGGTGCTAGTGGTCCACCGTTGGAACCGGCGCTGGCTCGCGCTCGCCGGCCTCAGTCTGCTTTGCGTCGCCAACCTGGTGGCGGCCACTGCCAATACTTTCGCGGTGCTTGTCGGCACCCGCTTTGCGGCAGGGCTCGGTGCTGGCCTAGTCATGGTGACCGTTCAGGCGTCGATGGCGGCTACGCGGGATCCAGTGCGCGCCTTCGGGATCCTGGGCATGAGCATGCTACTCGCTGGCGTCGTGGGCCTGCCCAGCATACCGCTTGCCGTCAAGCCGTGGGGCACGACCGGCGCCTACCTGGCGCTGGCCAGCCTAGTGTTGCCCGGACTGCTGCTGCTGCGCTGGCTGCCGGCGTACGCGGCGGTCGAGGCTCGGTCGCCTTCGCAACGGACGAGACTGGACATACCGTGGGCTATGGCCGGCCTCGCGGCGTTGCTCTGCTACATGACGAGCTTCGGCGCGGTGGGACCCTACATGGAGCGCCTCGGTGTGGCCTCTGGCCTCGGCGTGACTACCGTCGGCAAGGTGCTCGGTGCCGGGTCTGCGGGTGGGATGGTGGGTGCCGCCCTCGCCACTTGGCTCGGCACGCGGGTCGGGCGCGCCTGGCCGCTGTGCGCCGGCATATTTTGCTCGATCGGCAGCCTGTGGCTGCTGGTCAATGGCATGCAGCCGGCGACCTACGCGGCAGCTGCGGTCGTACTGATGCTGGCTGCCATGTTTACCGGCCCGTATGTCATGGGGAGCCTAGCGGCGCTGGATCGGCAGGGGCGCGTCTTGGTGACCGGCCTGATGATCCAGGCGGTGGGCCTCGCCGCCGGTCCGGCCCTGGCCGGGCTGCTGGTTGCGGGCGACAATTACGTACGGGTAGGTTGGTTCGGCATCGCCGGATACGGCGCGGGCTTCGCGTTGTTTCTGCCGCTGCTGCTACGGATCGACGGTGGCGAAAGGGCATCACTGGCCCCGTGACGATGTCCGGCACCACTAGAACCGCCTCGCCGAGGTTCAGGAACGGCTCGGGTCGCGGCGCGGGTACACCTGCACGGGCCGGGACGATCTTCAGCGGGGCACGAGCGCCTCGGCGCTGGCTGGTGGTTCCGCGGCCGGAGCCACGACGACAGCCACGTTCGCGGCTTCCAGGCGCTGCAGGACCTCGCGGGCGGGCGGCTCGTCGGTGACGAGCATGTCGACGTCCTCCGCGCTGCATGCACGGACCACGGCT
>Ga0181521_10002291_pt1 | contig 23292 bp, 24 predicted proteins | sample PEATcosm2014_Bin_32_FD_119764 | JGI IMG/M metagenome (GOLD analysis project Ga0181521, IMG submission 119764) | Peatland microbial communities from MTU Mesocosm Facility, Houghton, MI, USA - PEATcosm2014_Bin02_60_metaG | ecosystem: Environmental > Terrestrial > Soil > Wetlands > Peat | place...
CCCACCCAGCGCGGCGCAGCCTTTCACGCGCGCAGCGTTTGCTGGTATTGCGGGTATTGCGGGTATTGCGGGTAAGCTCACAGCCGCTTCTCTAATACGCACCCCTATATCTCCCTTTTCTTCACAGACAGTGCCTTCATATCGTTCTGGGCAGAAATGAATACCCGCAATACCCGCAGACCCCGCCATCCCCTTGAAAACAAGGCGCTTGGCTTGCGGGTATTGGCGTCCGGATTACCCGCGCGATACCCGCAGATACCCGCTAGAAAACCGGCGTGACTGTCGATTCACGAGGCTTCTCACGACCGATCTTGTACAGGACGACTTTCGCGTGGCGGTCCTCGGTGGCGCGCTCCAGGCAGATCCCTGCCTCGCCGAAGCATGTTCCCCGCTTGGAACGGAGCAGATGTCCAACCTGAACCCCAAAATACGGATTTGGCTTTGATTTGACGTGGGTCGTCGAACTGCCGTAAACCTTCGCAAGTTCGCGCGGGAGATTGCCGATGCTGCCCATGTGAATCATGTTGACCAATTGGCCGACGCTGAATTCCTTGTCCTTAAAAATCTCTTCCAGACTCAAAAGGAGACGCTCCCACTCTTCGGTCTCGGTGTCCATTTCGGAGTACAGGCTGCGTTGATTCGCCAGGAAATCGGCAAATCCGGCGTGCCGCAAGATTCCGCCAGCTACATCCTTCCATGCTGTGAAAGTCCCGAGTGCCGTCGCCTTGAAACCCGGTTTGCCAGCGGCGAACCACCCGCACACCAACGTGAGCACGGCGGCGAGCAGGTTGCCGCGCTCGGCCTTGCAATACTCCACCAGATTCGGGTGCCTGAAATTCTTGCGCAGGTGAGGCTGCGCGCACCGCGGGTCGATCCTAATGCGGAAGCAACGCCGTACCGCATCCCTCGACACTGTGAGGTTGTTGCCGGTAGCACACCAGACAGCGCAGTTTCGGACGATCCTCTCCTTGGTCTGGCCGAGCTGACGGAATTGCAGGAACGGCTTCGTCAGCGTCGCCTCCAGCGCGGCGCTCCTCAGCACGTCGTGCAGATTGTCGAAGCAAATGAAAGTCCGGCCGCTGTCCAGCAGCGCGGGCAGCAGTTTCCCCCATTCTTCCGCCGTGGTTGGCGGCGGGATCACGGCGCAGACCTCACCAGTAGCAATCACCGAGACAACGTCCGTCAGCAGGCTCTTGCCCGCTCCGCTCGTCGGGGAATCAACCGCCGCCAGAGGCACTACGTCCACCAATTGCCGAATAAGCGGCGTCAACATGAACGCGAAGAAGTTGGTCTCATCCGCTCTGGTTTCGAATTGGAAGTCTGCCGTCACATCCTGCAGGACATTCTTCGCCACCGCAATCTGTTCCGCCGTAGGGCTCGTCGGAACAGCCGGCAACACAAAACCCGGAGGTGGGGCGTAGATCATTCGGGACCGCTGATCGTATCCGGGCGTGACGCAGACCGTGCCGTCCGGCCGGACTACCGGGGCGCCCACGATTCCATCAAGAGCCGGAAACGTGCCTTCAGCGTGGTTACAGGCGCAAAGGTCCTCGGCGAGAGGCCTTGGCGGAAATATCCCCGCGCCGCCCTCCGATTTGTAGAACGACGCTGCGTCGGACAGCATGCTACGCATCGATATCCAATTCAGAGCATCGACGAACGGTTGATTCCTTGCATCAATGCCGACGCGAACCAAATCGCGCTGGCGCCGAAAGAGCACCGGCGGCGAGTTGCCCTGCTGGAGCGCGGCGATAGCCTCCATCCGCAAGGCCGAAAGCTGCTTGCTGTTCACGATGATCGCGGGCTTTCCCGTCGCCTTTGCCTCCTCGAAACTCTGATTGAAATTGTTCGATCGCTGGGCAGTGGCTTGCTTCCTCCGCCGCCGTTCGTCGAGTTCTGCGATGTTGACGTCAAGTAACCCGCGCTTCTTAACGCTCTTCAACTCCGCTCGAAAATCATTCCAGAACCCATCTGAGACCATGCCGCAGAGTCCGTAGGCGTCGTACAGAGCTTCCGCCTTGCCGGTGCGTACACATTCCGCGAGCAGATCGCGCAACGTGTCGGCCGGAATCTTCCATTCGGTCTTCGTAGCGAGCTGGCTTTCCGCCGGCACATGGGTGCCGTTGACTGCGCCGGCCAGCGGTGCCGCAACCGTTGGCGTCGTGACTGGCTCAGGCTGCTTCGGGTCAGACATCATCGGCTCCTCCCGTTTTCAACCGGTGCCATGGACTGCCAGACCATCGCCGACCAGATGATGCGAGTGAGGCGAGCCGAAATCGGCGACACGATCCTGCCGGCACGATCAGCCGGTCTCCCCAAGTCGGCGATATACGCCATCCTGTCAACGAGTTTCGACTCGGGCAAAATGGTGTCGTCCTCATCGTCTAACTGCTGCTTGGGCGACGGGGGATATTCTTCCAGCGCCGCGAGGGCATCGTGAAGCTGTAGAACGTCGGGCATGATGCGCAAGCCCCACCACTTGCGCGCCAGTTCCCACCAGAGACGCTGAAACGGATCGAATTCCGCACGCTCATAAAAGGCGTCGAAAACGGCGTCCAGGCGCATGCGTTCGGCATACGACGTGGGCCGGTACCGCCATCCGAAGAACACCGCAAGCACATCGACCACCCGGACACGGGCGCCGGCGCAGTCGAGGACCATGTTTCCTTCCGCGTTCCGGTGCCATTCCGTCCCTGCCGTCTCGCACAATTGGGCGACAATCGTTTCCATCGGAGCGAACGCCGCGCCCGTCCCAACGTCATCGACATCACCCTCAGTGGGTGTTATCATTTCGTTGTTCGATTCCATTGTTTTTTCGGGGCGGCGGGAGTCGAGCCCGCCGCGCCACCCTCCTCTTCTCTTCCAGTTAGATGACGAGCTTCCGATCCATTTGCCCGAGCAACTCCCCCAGCAGCTTGATTTCCTGGCGCCGGGCGACGTTCATTTCTTGCGGGGCGGACGCGATTGCAGTTTCAATCGCGGCGCGCACCACCGCCGGGTCCGCGATCTGAACCAGGATTACGGGCACGCCGCCGCGCCGGAAGCGTGCGATCACACCGAGTTCGAGCTGTGGCATACGTGCCCCTCCTACATACGTTGGGTTGTCGACGACACTTGGGAAGACTTTTTTCAGCATTTTTAGACTCCCCGGAGCAAATGTGAATTTGCGGTGTGCCAAACCGAATCCACCCGCCGTCCGATGGTATAGAACCATCCAAGCGGCGTCATCACGCCGTTCCCCGTTGCCCGAGGGAAGGGTTCACGTGCCCGGCGAGCGATTGCCTTCGCGCGTGGCTGGCGGAAGTGGTAGCGCATCGCCTGATAGGCGGCGTCGCCGACGTCTTCCTTCGATGCACCTCGGGCTGTGGCCCAAATCGTGGCCGCCAGTTTCCTGTCGCTGGCGCGGCCGGTCGCCCGCAGTGTGCCAACATAATGTGAAACGTCGACACCGCTTGTAGCCGTCACCGCGCTGCCGGCCAGCCCGTCGTTCAGTTTGACCATCCGCTCCTGCGGCTCGTAGCCGCCCTCCGCGATCTGGAGACGCACAGCGCCGAGCAGGTACGCGATGGGATGCTCGGCCGCCACCGCATTGTTCACCACAGTCAGGCCCGGCCGGAGCAGCAGATCAGCCAACACAGCCTGCTCGGCGAGAGTGCGCAGACCTGCGTAAACGGCCACAATGCGGAACATATGATCGTCGCCCAGCCGGAGGCCAAGGGCGGCAAGCGGCACGGCCCAGCGCTCGATCTCCACTACCGTCGGAACGGCGCTGGTGGCCATGGGTTTTGCCACCGCGCTCGCCGGCGGCAGGTACTCGCCGTGCGCCACCAAAGATGCGATGGCCAGGTAGCGTTGGCGGCACCACACATTGCCAACGTGGCGCATTGCACGCTCCAGATCGAGGATGGCGTCGTGCGGGTCGTGGATGACGATGATGCCGGCGTCGCTCATCGAGATGGTGGTGGTCATGCCCGCGCCTCCGCAGTCCCGGCGCGCAGCATGTCCTCAGGCCACTGGCGTTCTTCCAACGTGAACGCTTCGGGCCGCACAAGGATGCGCCGGGCTTCCTCCTCCAAATACCGCATCCGCTCGCGCAACGTCCGGGGCCTCGCCACGAATAAGCCCGGCGTGTCGCGATCCGCGATTGTGGTCGGAGATTGGGTGGGCTTACTGGTGATGGGCATCTACGCCACCTTCCGGCCGGCGGATTCCAGCCACCGCATCAGCGCGGCCCGCGGAATCAGAATCCGCTTTCCCATGCGGATGGACGGGACTTCCCCCCGTTTGATCGCGTTGTACCAGCCGCCCCGGCTGATCACCTCAGTGCCGCCGATCAATTTCCAAGCCTCGTCTGCGGTCAGAACCGCCCGCTCAGCCGTGGTCTTCTCATCGGTCTTGTCCATGTAGTCTCCTCCAGTCTTGACAGTCCACCTTGGTACCGGTCATAATGGCAACCAGACCAATTGGTCCGGTCCGAATGGTCTGCACGAAATATATATCGGACCGAGTGGGCCGGTCAATGCGGTTTCAAGGAGTACAAGGGTGAAGAAATTTACAAAAGTTGCGAAGGCACCGGAAAGCGAAGCGGTCCGCGAGCTACGGATCTCCCTCGGCGAATCGCAGCAGGCGTTCGCCTACAGGATGAAGACGGCGATCCGGACCATCGCCAGATACGAAACGGTGAGGCCCCCGAAGGGAACGGCGCTGGCGGATCTGTATCGGGTCGCTACCGAAACGGGACACCCGAAACTGGCGAACGTGTTCGCCAACGCGCTTCAGGCCGAGCTGGGCCCGATAAAGATGTTGACGGCGCTCGGCGCGGCCGCCTACTCTTATCTGCCACCGCACTGCGAAGAGCTTAGGGAGGCGGCCAGGATTCTCAGGAGCGCGCCGCGAAGTCCGGAGGTCGATGCGGCAATTACAAAGCTGGATACCGCCATCGAGCGAACGGTCAAGAAGTTCAAGGTGTACCTCCCGCAGGAGGCCACCAAATGAACGGCTCCGTCTTCAAACGCCGCCTGCCCTCCGGCACGATCACGTGGGCGTACAAGTTCGACGCCGGACGCGGCCAGCAAGGCAAGCGTCTATACGGCTTCAAGGGCGGCTTCGAGAAGAAGACCGAGGCGGCCAACGCTATGCGCGATGCTATCAAAGACCACGAGCGCACTCACGGGAAGGTCCTGAAGCACGTGGGCATCCTCGGCACGGTCTCCTGGAGCTACCAGTTCCGCGACGAGGTGAAGAACGGCTTCGCCAGTCAGGCCGACGCCGAGGCCGGTCTGGCCGACGCCATCGCGCGCCAAGCTACCGCCGAGCAGCCGCCACCCGCGGAGAAAGATCCGACGTATCGCGAATACGTAAATTACTGGCTCGCCGAGCACTGCGCCCGGCGGCTGTCGCCGACCACTTATGAGCGGTACGTCGAATTCGCCAAGGTGTTGTCGAAGCACATCGGCGACACCAAGGTGAACGATCTGACCACGGCACAGATCCAGCGCTTGGTTCACACCCTCCAGGACCACGGCGGTATGGTGACCGAGAAGCACCCCGATGGGAAGCCGCTCGCCGCCAAGACCACGAGGCACATCGCCACGATGTTGCACACCTCGCTTTCCGAGGCCGACCGGCTCGGTATTTTGAAGATTCGGAATCCGATGGAGAATAAGCGCGTGAAGCTGCCACCGTTACCGAAGCGGGACCCGGCGGTGGTGGACAAAGAGAAGCTGCGCAAGCTGCTCGAACGCGCGCGCACCACGAGGTTGTATCCGTTCATCGTACTGGCCGTGGCAAGCGGATGCCGGCGCGGTGAACTGCTGGCGTTGACCTGGGCCGATTGGGACGAGAAGACGGGAGTGATCAGTATCACGAAGAGCTTGGAGCAGACGCGCGCCGGCGGTCTACGGGTGAAGTCCACCAAGTCTGGAAAGCCGCGCAAGTTCATCGTGCCGGAAACTGCGCGGCCCGTGCTCGCGGAGCACCGGGCACAGCAGGAGGAAGATAAGCGTCTCTTCGGACCGTACTATAAGGAGAACAACCTGATCTTCTGCCAGCCGGGCGGCGGCCTCTATTCGCCGGATCGTCTCGGCGCGCGCGTGAAGGAGTTGATGGGCAAGGCTGGGCTCAAGGGCGTTTCGCTTCACAGCCTGAGGCATACGAACGCCACCCAGCTTCTGCGGAACGGCGTTCCCCTCGCCGAGGTCAGCCGACGCTTGGGTCACGCGGATTCGAATATTACGCTTTCGATCTACAACCACGCCTTGGACATCGACAGCAGCGCCGCCGCCAAGGTTTGGGACAAGGCCTTGGGCGACGTAGTCGATGCGGCCAAGAATCCTGAACAGGAAAAAATGGTTGCACGTGGTTGCACGGAAGGCCCAGTTTTGCAGGTTGTTGTTGGAAAGAAAAGTAGTTAGATGGCGGGGACGACGGGGCTCGAACCCGCGACCTCCGACGTGACAGGCCGGCGTTCTAACCAACTGAACTACGTCCCCGCTGTGTCAGTCTGACTTTCAAATCGTAACACGTCCTCCGACCCCCGCGCAAAGTGCGCTACCGTTGTACGCATGAGAATTCAGGCCTTCGGCGCCTGGCAAGCGTAACCCAGTCGTGTTCGGTCAAAGTGACCCAGTCGAGAAACGGGAACGAGATCCGGGTTTCGTCCAAGCCGGAGGCGGGTTTTGTGGTACCTGAGGGGCGGCGATATCATCCACGCCGCAGGCGTGGGATCCACGCCGCAGGCGCGGGGGTTGCCGTTTCATCATCCGCGCCACAGGCACGTGCCGTGCGCGCGGCGAAGAGACCGGCGGGGTGGGCTTACCGTGGTGGCGTGACGCGCTCGAGTTTCTGACGGAGATACTGGAAGTAATCGGGACCGACGCGCAAGCCGGGCACTTCCTCGATCACCGCAAGGAAGTAGGCCAGCGAGCGAATCGTGCCCAGGCGGAGCATCGGCAGGCGCAGCAGGCGGCGCGCTGCTGCCAGGAGCAGCGCGTTTTCGATCACCCCTACCGCTACGCCGCGTTCATGAAGTCGCGCGGCCAGCGTCCGGCCCGCACGGCGGACGCTCCCCATCGTGCCCGGCGTTTTACGATACGCCTCCAGAACCCGGCGAACATATTCTTCCTGGCCGCGGCTGTCGTCCACGATAGTGCTCCTCAGCCTTGCGGAACGCGCAGTGACGGCCCGTCAAGGTGTACCGTGTGGCAGAAGTGCCGCAGACGGCTCAACCGTGCCTCCACCATCGCCCGGTTGCCCAGGAAGTTCGGCCGCGCGTCATACACTGAATTCGTAGTGATGATTGTGGAATGCTGGCGGTAGCGCTCTTCCATTAGCTTGAAAAAGATGTTCGACTGCTCGGGTTTCAGGTTCACATACGCTTGCTTGTCGATCAGCAAAAGATCCAGCTTTGACAGTCGATTGACCAGTCGGCGTGTCGAGCGATCGGGGCTGAAGCTGGCTGAAGCTCCGCACCACAAGGCGTGCAAAGCTCAGCCAAATGAGGACCCTCCGGGTTTACGCCGGGAAGAGATTCGTCATCCACGCAGTCCAGGCGGGCTGGTCGCGCGCCACGACGGCCGCTGCCGTGTCGCCGTAGAGATAGAAGCTCACTGTGACGTATGCTTTCTCGCCGGCGGGGCACGCGGTGGCAAACACCGCACCCGGAGCGGGCAGATCGACGCGTAACAGCGTGTGCGGATGCCCGGCAGCATTGACTGACTCCACGATGCCGCTCAATGGAGGGGCGCCGTCGCCCGCATGGCGCCGCTCGCCTTCTGCTGCCCCCGCGAGATTCAGGGCACCCGCGAGCTTCTCCCATGCGTCCGAGGCCGCCGGCATCGCCAGGAGTTGGATTTGCGAACTCGGCTGGCCGGCGAAGTGCTCCAGATACAGCCGCAGAATGCGGAAGAATGAGGGCCAGCCGGATTCGACACCGGTCAGTTGATCGTCCCAATCATCGGTTTCGGCGAAGAGGCTGTGCACTACACGCACGATGCATGTGCCACCGGCGCGGGCCTCCACAATCCATTCGGTGGCCACGGTGGGCGAGTTCGGCCCCCAGGAATCTTCCTTCACGAAGCGATGCGGCGCATCCCATTCGGTGATGGTGGCGTCGGAGTCCATGCCCCCTCCGAAGTGGTGAGTGACGGTGCCGCCGAGGCGGCCATCCACCTCGGTAGGCACAAACCATGCGCCCACGCCCGGACCGGTGGCGATTGCTTGCCACACCTGTTCCGGGGTGCCCGGTACTTCCACTTCCACCTGCACGGAACGGCGTCCGTTCGCTTCTTTCTTTACGCTCATACTGCGGTCTCCTTGTTTTTTTGGGGTAACGGGTGCGCCACCAGAACGAGGCGGTGCGTGCGTCCGCCCAGGGCGGAAGCGTCGTGATAACGCGCCGCGAGCTGAGTGATCGCGGCGGTGAGTTCGCGGCTGAATTGCGCGCGCTCGGCGGCCGAGCGGAAGCGGATCTCGGTGTCGATCGAGAGCGTGGCGAGGCGCTTGCCGCTTTCGCGCGCGCGGGTGGCGAGTTCGCTGACTTCACGGACGACACGGGCCGCCAGCGCGATCAGATAGCCCGCCGACAGGCGGTCGCGGCTGCGCCCAGGGTCGGACGCCGCGGGGCCCATGGCGGCGGGCGACACTACGTAAGACGACGCGGTGGCTTCCACCAGGCGCTCGGTGATGCCGCCCCACTTGCGTTCGCTGGTAGGGCGCACGAGGTGGTGGCTCTCCAGGGCGCGCAGGTGGTAGTTCACTTTTTGGCGTGGAAGGGAGAGGCGCGCGGCCAGGGTGGCCGCCGACGCGGGCTCCGACAATTCGGCCAGGAGCCGCGCGCGGACCGGGTCGAGCGCGGCGGCGGCGGCCTGCGGAGACTGTATGACCTCGACATCCAGCACGAGAATATTAGAACATTGACAAATTAAGTTGTCAAGAGAAAAACCGCGACGCCTTGGGCCCGACTGCGGTGCTCGAAGGGGGCCCGGCCCGGATCGATTCCGACCGTTACCAGATCAGCGCGAAGGCGGGAGATGCCGTCAGCAAGGAGATGATGAACGGGCCATGCCGCGAGCGCTCCTTGGAAGAGCGGTTTCGGCTGAAGTTCCATCGCGAAACCAGAGAAGTCCCGATATACTCGCTGACTGTCGCCAAGAGCGGCCTCAAACTCCAACCGTCGAGCGGAGGGAGTTGCACTCCCAGGGATCTATCGCAGCCTTCATTGCCGCCAGGCGAGAAACCTTGGTGTGGCCAACCCAGGGGAAGCAAGACATCAGGACCGACCTCCCCGGGCGGGACTATGGCGTACTTTGCCCAAGCTCCCGGCCTGTCTGGCCGCATGGTGATTGACCAGACGGGAATCACGGAAAAGTTTGACTCCCAAGTGGAGTACGCGCCCGATGGAGCCGACCTCTCGGATGAACTTACCGCACCATCGATCGATTCCGTGCTCGGAAAACTCGGGCTGAGACTCGAACGGGCCAAGGGTCGCCGCGAGTTCCTGGTCATCGCTAGTGGACCTCGGAAGCGCCAATTTCGAGGTGGACGTGGTTCCCGAGCCGGCGTCTTACCTGCTCTTCGGTTCCGCCCTCGTCCTACTGCTGGGATGCCGCAGTCTTCGATCCAAGCTGGTGAAACCGTAGTTCCACCATCACTCACTTCACCCGGCTCAGGTGCGATTCCGTATAGAGTTCAAAATCCTTGCCGGGCTGAGCCAGCCAAAACGTCTCGACGATCTCGTGGTCGGAGAGAATCCGGTAGACTTTCTTGGCGCGGAAACCCGGCGGAAGATTCTCGATATTGGTGGTGTCGAACTCCACCGAGCGTCCGTCCGCGCTGACTGATTCCAGGACGTATTCGTTGACCAGGCCCTCGCTGTGGAACTGTCTCCAGACCACCTTTTTTCGATTGCTATCGTAGCTGAAGAAGCCCAGATCTTCATGCACGAGGGGCTTCGCGCCCTCAGCGGCCGGTTGGTACACCGATTGGTCGCGCTGATACAGGAACTTTCCATTGAGTTCGAACCGGAATTCCCGCGAGGTCGAACCCTTTCCCGGTTTTCCGGAGCTCGGACCCTCCCATTTGCCCTCGAACGTGCGCAGGGCCGCGAATGGATCGGATTGCGCCATGGCGCTCATGGCCATGACCACGGCAATCGGCAGACACAACTTCATAGCTCCTGCCTCTTCATCGGGGTGGCACCCATTTTCTGCGTCAGGAAGCCGATGATGGCGCCCACCACGAAACCCGGGAACATGATTTCGAGATACGGATGCCGGCCGTTCACCGTGTCCGTGGCGGCCACCAGGAAGGCGAATAGCAGCCCCACTGCCGCACCCACCGCTATGCCCCATCCCGTGGATTGAACCTTGCGCGCGAACCATCCGCTCAAAATGCCCACCACCATGCCCTTAATGGACGAGCCCACCATGATGCCGGCCAGCAGATTCTTTGTCTCGGGATAGAACCATGCGGTCGCACCGTCCACCGCACCGAGGATCAGCCCGGCCAGCAATCCGATCCAGATCTTGTTCATGCTTACGCCTCCATTTAGAGATTCCGCCTTTGCCGAAATGCCTTTAAACCTTGCGCAGAAAAAACAGCAGGAATTTCACCACGACATATGCCGTCAGGAGCCAAAGCAGGACGGCGTTCCGCTCCCCGAACCGCCGCAAGCGGTGCCACCAGGGTTCCCGCCAGGCTTCCACGGCGGACCCCTCCTGGAAGCGCTCCAGATCGGCCAGAAACGCCGGCACGTCCGGGTAGCGTTCGGCAGGGTCGTGGTTCATCGCCTTGGCGACGATAGCGCGGAGAGCGGGCGGCGCCGCGGCGGGAAGCACGAACTGGAACAGCGCGCCCAGCGCGTATATGTCCGACCGCTGGTCCAAATGGGCATCGGGAGCGCGAAACGCCGGCGTGCCGGCCACCGCCTCCACGCCCCAGTCCATGACGTACACTTCGCCAAATTCGCCGACCATCACGTTCTGGGGCTTGAGATCGCGATGAATGACGCCGCGCGTATGCGCGAATGCCAGCGCCTCGCCGATGCGCCGCATGGCGCGCAGGCGTTCGGCAAGCGAGGGATTTCCAGCGATGTAGCGATCCAGGCGCGCGCCGCCGACGAGCTTCATGGCGTAAAAAGTACGCCCGTCGGGCAGGGAACCGGTATCGTAGACCGGGACCACCGCCGGGTGTTCCAGCCGGGCGATCAGTCTGGCTTCGCCGGCCAGGGCCGCGTCCATCACCTTCAAGGCCACGCGGCGGTCCAGTTCGCGATCGAGGGCCTGGTAGACCACACCCAGCCCGCCGCGGCCGATTTCGGATTCCAGCTCGTAGCGGGTGCCGCTGAGGTCGGGCAGCGCCGCCACGTGCCGCAAATGAGCCAGAACCGAGTCGCTCAGTTCCATATGCGGCGCGCCTCTTCGTGCAATTCCCGCGGGCCCGAAGTCGTGCCGCGCAGGCGTTCGGTCACAAACCCGCGCAGCATGCGCCGCGCCCAGGCGAGATGGTTGGTGACGGTTGTCTCCGGGAGGCCGCAGCGCGCAGCCAGTTCGGCATAAGAGGGATGGTCGGCATCCGTCAGATCGTACGCCTCGAACACGGAAAAGTGGACCTGTTTTCCCGATTGCTCGCAGTGTGCGCGCAGGTCCTCGATGGCGAGCGAAAATAACTGGCGCCGCCACTCGCGCTCGAAAATCTCCTCCGCCGATTCGCCCGCCACCGCCTGGTTGTCGATCGGCTCGAATCGTACATCGCCGCCACGCTTCTGCCGGTTGAGCGATTCGTGCTGGTTGGCGGCGAACCGCTCGACGGCCATGCGGAGATAGGTGCGGAAGGAAGCCTTGGCGGGGTCGAAGCGGGCGAAGAAGTCGCGCTGGAGGGCCGAGGTGAAGAAGCCCTGGGTAAGGTCCTTGGCATCTTCGTTGTCTTTGCGGAATTTCAGGCGAACGAAGCGGTAGACGGGCTTCCAGTATAGGGCGATCACCCGCTCCAGAGCCTCGCCGGAGAGGCCGGAAGCGGCGGCATCGAGCAGCGACACCTGGGTGGACGGAAACTGCGCGTTGTGCCCACCGATCGAGGTATCCGCGTCCACCGGTAACTCCTGTCAAACCGATGATAACTTGGCTCACGGGCAGGGAAGCGTGAGATGGGCTAAACTTTTCCGGCCTTTCCGCCGATATGTTCAACGATGAGATGGATGTGTGTATTGGTCGCGTTGGTTGCCATGGCGCAGACCGCCGCACCGCCCACCGCGCCCGAAACGCCGGCCGACAAGGCGCCCGCCCGCACTCCCTCCGCCGCCGAGCTCATGCGCGCGTCTATCGAGAAACAGCGCGCGGCCGTCCGCAAACAGGCCCAATCGGCGGGAGCGAAGCTGATCCCGTGGACGCCATCGCCCAACTTCAACGAGGAACCGGCCTGCGACCCCGTCGCCGCTGAAGTCGTGACGCCGCTGATCGAGAGTTCCGCCAAAGCCAATGAACTTCCCGAGGCGCTAGTCCGGGCGGTCATCGAGCAGGAATCGGCATATCGCCCTTGCGCCGTTTCGCGCAAAGGCGCGCAGGGGTTGATGCAACTCATGCCGGATACTGCCGACGCGCTGAAAGTAAAAGACGTGTTGGATCCCAAGGAGAACATCGCGGCCGGCGCCAAATACCTCAAACAGCTTCTCGACAAATACAAGGGCGACAACAAACTCGCGCTGGCCGCCTACAACGCCGGACCTTCCGCCGTGGATGCCGCCAACGGAGTTCCCGACATTCCGGAAACCCGCGACTATGTGGATGCGATTCTGAAAAAGCTGAAGTAGATGAGCCGGCGACCGCGAGGGAGCGCAAGCGTCGGGATAAACCGGCGTGTAGTCGGGGATGAAAGAGCCCACAAGAAAGCAGTAGCGAACCATCTTGACCTCAAGTCTTGCGCCCCGTGAGGGACCAGGTGAAATGCAGACAGAGGCATCGACGGGCGAGAAAACGAGCTTGGAAAAGCGAATTCCGGGCGCCGACCGAGTGCTCAACGGGAAGGCCACACTGACGGGGACGACATCGCGAGCCGACGATTTCGTAGTGCTGGCGCGCTATCATGGGACTCGACTGCGGGGTTGGATTGAGTCGAAACTCGAAGGCGGCTGGGGTTGGAGATCAATCGGGAGAAAACACGGGTAGTGAACCTGAAGGAAGAAGGAGCGAGTCTGGACTTTCCAGGATTCACGTGCCGCTACTACGATGACCTGAAAGAGAAGCTGCACGAGATGACGAATCACCGTCAGTGTTTTAAGCCGATCCCGCGACTGATCGAGGAATTGAATCGGCACCTGGAAGGCTGGAAGAACTACTTCGATTTTGGGTATCTGCGCGTGGCCTTCGGAGAGATCAACACGTACATTCGATACCGTCTCACGCAGCATTTGAGGCGGCGCGGCCAACGGCCCTTCCGTCCGCCGGAAGGAGTCAGCTATTACGAACAGATCCAGCGTTTTGGGCTGGTGCGTTTATGAATAGGCTGGCAGCCATCAACTGCCTGCGCAAGCCTGCGGCGATACGTTTCAGGAGAGCCCTCCTACTCTACCGAGAGACATTTTGCTTTCTTACTGCAGCACCTTACTCACGAACTCCTTATCCTCGGCGATCGCCCGCAATCTCCCCGATGGCGATTCGAACCGCTGCCGCACCGATCCATCCAGTTCGATCGCCTTCCGGAAATCGGCCACCGAGGCCATCTTATCGCTCAAGCCGTAATCCAGAATCCCCAAGCTCAGGTACGCCTGTGCCGTCGGCATGTAATGCGCCGCTTTCGCCGCCGCGTCGCGCGCTTCTTTCGGCTTGCCGGCGCTGCTCAGACGCCCGGCCTTCTCCTGGTATAGATACCCCAGGTTCATATCGAGCAGGCGCCGCAGTTCCGGAATCGGCGCGGGATTGTCGTCCACGTTCAAATAAAGATAGCGATCGTTATTGATGTTCCGCCCGCCGCCTTTGCGCACCACGATCATCGACGCCGACTGCTTGCCGCGCGAGTCGCCGCCGGCATCGTCGCCCGCTTTCAACGCGGCGAAGAGCTTCTCCGCCAGCTCGCCATCCGTCGCCTCGAAGGCGCGCCCCATCGCCTCCGGCACCTGCGGACCGACCAGAATATTGCCCTGCGCCGACCATGTTTTTCCCTGCCGGTCGCCCGCCCATTTCGGCGCGTTCGGACCGGTGAACGTGGCGACGTTGCCCTTGCCGTCGATAATCGCCACCTGGCGGCCTTCCTTGTCGGGGAACGTGTCCTCGGCCTGCAATTTCGCCAGCACTTCTTTCGCGGAGAGCCCCTGGCGCAGCAGTTCCAGCCCGCGCGGGCCGTATCCCACGTTGACATCGGCCTGCGTGGCGATGCATCCCACGCCCGCTTCCGCCCACGGCACCACCGCGCCCACCGAGAAATAGCGCGACGCGACGGCGACGCCCCAATCGCCGTTCACCGGGTCGTACCCGACGATGGAAAACGTGTTGACATCCGCGGCGTGCAGGGCGAACGCGGCAAGGAGCAGGACAGGCAGTTGCTTCATAGAGACCAGTTATACAATAGGCCTCATGTCGCGTGCCTGTCTGCCCTTTTTAGTCCTTTTTTTCGCCCGGTGTTTTGCCTTCCAGGCGCCGAACGCACCTCATGCGAATCATCTCGAAGACCCGTTCGCTCCCGGCTGGATGCTGGTCGATACGAATGGGGACGGCATCGCGGACAACATCAACGGGAAGGTCGTGGTGCCGGCATCTCCGACCGCTGCGCAGAACGCTGCCGCTGCCAATATCGCGGCGCGCCTGGGGTACGGAACCACCGGCCTGACGCCTCCGCTCGTCGTCACCGGCGACCCGGCCAGCGGACCGCGCATCGTCATCGGAAACTGGCCCGAAAAGCTCGAAAAGGATGAAGGCGGCGTATTTCCCTCGGACAACGGACTCCTCATTGCCGGTGACGATGCCGGCTTGACCGCCGCGGCCGAGGCTTATTCCGCGCGGGCGCCTTACATCTGGCGCGTGAACGGCGAAAAACTGTCGGCAATCAGCGCGGCCACAGGCGCCGAATTGGCCGGCGTGACTTACCTGCACGGCAAGGCTGGAATCCATCGCGCCATGCTTCGTGGCAACCCCACGCAAGCAGCTCTTGACGCCGCGATTGCCAAGCCCGAACTCGCTTCCGTCCATCAGTTGGTGGCCGGCGAACTCACCGCGACCAATCCCAAACCCGAAGCCGCCGCCCCGCCCGCAAACGCGCCCCCGCCCGCCACGGCCGGCGGTGAGAACGCGGCCGCAAACGCCGCGCCCACGCGTCTCGATCTCGCCACGCTCTTCACCAGCCGCGGACTCTTCGGCGCTTCCGGCCGCATTCCCGTGCCCGGGTCGTCGAACGGCCATCTCTTCGTTCCCGCCGGCGCCGCCGGAGTCGCCATGGCCAACCTCGCGGCGCGCATCGGGCTCGAAACTACCGGCATCACGCTGCCCATCGCCTCGCCCGCCGATACCGCCGCTGCCCGCGACGTCCGCGCAAACGCCGTGCTTGCCGGCACCTCACCGCTCGCGCAGGAGGCGGAACGCAAGCTCCGCACGAACGAACCCAATCTCGCGCCGAACGAAGGCGAAATCCGCATTATCGACGAAGCGTTCGGCCGCCGCCCCGCCGTACTCGCGCGCGGCGATGATGCCGGCGCCGCGGCCGCTCTCGCCGCGCTCTCCGACCGTTTCCCCAATCTCTGGGAACAGGGCAAGCAGTATCTCTCGCTCGAAGAAATCCGTTACGACCTCCATCGCTTCTTCTCTCTCCGCTCGTCCTCCGGCCAGGCCGCCGCCGCGCTCTATCACCTCGATCAATGGACCAGGAAATTCGACCTCACCGGCGCCAAAGACGTGAAGGCCGAGATCTACACCGAAGTCGCCGACCCCGCGCTGGCCGATTTCGTCAAGCGCCAGTTCCACATCGCCAACGTCGAAACCGGCAGCCTCCACGCCGGCACCAAATGCTGCGACGATCTCCACTACAAGTCCGCCCCGTTCCAGCAGGCCAAGCCGACTTTCGCCGAGGACATCGTGATCCCGTGGGAAGGCAAGCGCCTGCTCGACGCCGTCCGCGAAGCCGCGACCCAAATCTCAGCAAAGACCGCCGCCGGCCAGGACGTGAAACTCGTCGCCCGTGTGAGCGAAGGTCCGGAAGAGCGCCGCAAGCTCACCGCGCAATTGCAGCAGATGCTCGGTCCGAAGGCCGCGGTCGAAGTCCTGTGCGCGTTCAAGCAGGGATATAGCTGGCTGATGGACGAAATCGCGCCCGCGCTCGCCGGTAAGCCCGTCGCCGGCCTGCGCATCGAGTTCGCCAAGAATATCGACCCCACCAACATCCGCACCATGCAGTCGGAAGCGCGCTGGGTGCAGGAGCTTTACCCCGTGGACGAGATGCTGGCCCGCAAGCTCAATCTTCCGCTGGAAAAAATCACGATCGAGGAGATCGAAGAGCCTACCGCCGCCACGCCCACCTATCGCGTCCACGCGCTCGACGCCGCGGGCAAGGAAATCCTGACCCGCGATTTCACTGTTGCCGCCGTCATGCAGCCGTATAACGGCGTGATTCCGCGCTACGAGCAGGTGCAGGTGGAAACCGGCTGGGCGCGCCTCGAAGCCGGCGGGAAAACCGTGCTTAACCAGCGCATCCGCACCGATATCGAATGGCTTTGGGACCATTACCAGAACCAGACCCTGCCGAAGGTCTACCAGTTCATCCTTGCGCAGGCCCACGGCGATCTGCGCACCGAATTTTCGCCGCCATTCGACACCATCAAGCTCGATATCCACCTGAGCGAGCCCGATTACAGCCTCGATCTCGACCGCGAGCGCATCTCCTCGCTGGAAGCTTTGCAGGAAGACACGCTCTATTCCACCGACGTCTTCATGAGCATGATGGGCGACCTGCTTACCGGCCGGCCGATCACTTACACCGGGCGCGTGCTGCCGATCGTGCACGCCTCCGAGGACGGCAAAGACGGGCACGTGCGCATCGAATTCTACGGAAAACCGGCCGCCAATCCGCTGGTGCGCCTCTCGTGGACCGACGCGCAGGGCAAGCACCACAAACAGGAGCGCAATCTGCCCGCGCTCACCGGCGAAACGAACCCGCGGCTGATTCAGGCGCGCGTGAAAGCGGGCGAGCAGGCAATCGAGCGCCTCACCTGGGCGCTGCCCGCCGATTTCGCCAGGGACGATTACGACCAGTGGCTGAAGCTCGAAGGCCAGGACCAGGTGGACCGCAGCATTTTCTCCGTGGAGCAGGCGCGCGGCGAGTTGCACTGGCTCGAGCAGATGCACGCCGCCGGTATGTACCGCGATGAGGTTGCCTATCCGCACCTGCGCGAAATGGCCTTCGAGTTCGAATTGCCGCTCGCGCCCACCGCGCTCCCCGAAACGCCCGCGCCGCGCGAATTCGCCACCCTCGCCATCGCCGCGCCCGCTACTCCGCGGCCCATGATCACGGATGTCAAGCCGATCTCCGGCGCGCCGTTCGTGCAATGGGACGAGCCCATCAGTCCGGCCGAGAATGCCGCCATCCTGGCGCGCCTGGCCACTTATCCCGGCGTCAATGTTTACTGGATGGGCCGCAGTTATCTCGGCGAGAACATATGGGCGGCCGATATCATGCTGCCCTCGCCCGCGCTGCTCCATTCTTGGGCGAAGGAGACAACGCTCAAGGCGTCCATCGTTTACTCCGGCCGGCAGCACGCCAACGAAGTTTCCAGCACCAGCCACATCGATAAGCTCGCCGAGCAACTGGTCACCGATCCCGCCAGGCGCGACTTACTCAAGAAAGTGAACGTGGTGATTCACCCTATTACTAACCCCGATGGCGCGCAGCTTTCCGTCGATCTCGCCAAAATCACACCCGATAACATGTTGCACCCCGGCTATCACGGCGCGCTCAGCGCCGATGTCTCCACCGGCCAGGGCGAGACCGACCCCATCTATCCGGAATCGCGCACCCGGCGGCAGTTGATCGAAATGTGGCAGCCCGATGCGTTCCTCAATCCGCACGGCTATCCCTCGCACGAGTGGGTGCAGCCGTTTTCCGAATACACCGCGTGGGTGCAGAGCCGGCAGGGCGCGAACACGGGGCGGGCGTGGTGGATTCCGCGCGGCTGGTTCACCAGCCTCGGCTACGTTCGCGACGATACGCATCCGTACAGTAAAATGATCGCCTACGCCTTGCAGGATCGCATCGTGGCCGCCGAGCGCAATGTGCCCGGTTTGCTGCCGCTCGAAGACCGCATGAACGCGCGCTACGAGCGCTTCGGACAGCGCTGGCAGCCGCGCGATATGTTCCAGCCGATCGTCGATGGCATCCGTATTTATATGTCGCTGAAAGGCTCGGGCGGACGCGGCGGCGGTGGCGGCGCCGTGACGAGCGGTCAGGGCGGCGAAGGCGGCGCGGGGGCCTCGACCCCCGGCAGCGGAGGTGTCACCGGGCTTTCCAACGACGTCACGTGGGACGCCGGCTACACCGAAGCGCCCGACGAGACCGCGCACGGGGATTACATGAAGCTGATGGCCTCCGCCGGCCTGGCCTTCGACTATGTGCACTTACAGTACTTAGTGGATGGCGATCTGCGCGTCTCGCATACCCAGCGCGAAGCGGGGGGCGCGGTTACGTGGCGCGTCGAACGTCCGCGCCCGGTGCTGCCGCCGGGCACGCCGGCGCCGAGGGCGGCGGCAGAGCAATAGCGCATGTGGGGCGGCCAATCGTGGCTGTGCCCAGAGGGTTCCCACTGCTTTCCAGCAGGTCGAGCCGGCTGAAAGCCGGCTGCAGGCAAGATTGCCTGCCCCACTTAGAGTTCCACAATCCCGCGCTGCGTGCCGCCGCAAGCTGTTGAGTGGAGTGGTCGTGTGTCGAGGCGGCAGATGTTAATGAGCCGCGACCGCAAGGGAGCGGTGCTTTTCTGGTGCGGACCGGGAACATCGTTGACACTTTAGACCGGGAACATCGTTGACACTAATCGGAGTGGCCCGTCCCTGTTGGCCCTGATCGCGCATCGCCTCCGCCTCTCTCTCAGCGATCGATCCCAAGCCCAGTTATACTGGGTCGCGACCGGGTCATGACGTAAAGAAACACGGCGGGGGGAGCCCGGTGGAAAGAGGGTGGAAAGAGCCAATATCCAGCACCGCCGCGACGTGTATTACGGTATTACGGAGGTGAAATTGTGTCAACGATGTTCCCGGTTCGGACATTCTAGACTTCCACGATCCCGCGCTCCAATCCCAGCCGTTGGAGATCGCGCACTGCCTGCCGCAGCACGCTGTTGAGCTGGCTTTGTTCCGCTAGCGACATCGGCGAGCGGGCGAATTCCGCGAACTGGGCGATCAGGTGATCGAAGCGGCGTCCGAATTCCGCCATGCGCCCGACGGCGGTCGCGTCAGGCGTGTCCGCCGCGGCTTGCCGCAATTCCGTCACTGCGGCGGCGATGCGGTCGGAATTCTCGGGAAGCAGCGCGATGGCCTCACCGTTCACGTGGATGTTCTTTTCGCGGACGGCGGGCGCGATGGCGCGGAATTGCTCGGGCGTCACCTGAGTCAGTTGCGCCAGTACGAAGTAATCGGGGCCGAATTCTTCCAGGTAGCGGATGATGCGATTGGCGTGGACCCGGCTCAGGCCGAGATACTTAGGGCAGAATTCCTCCCAAGTCGCCGCGCGGCGCAGGTAGAGCTTCTTTTCGCGCACGCGGCGCAGGCATTCCGCATCGGCGGCGGAACAGTGTCCGGCGACGGAGGCGAAGGCCTTCCGGCTGCCGAGCATCATACCGAGTTCAAAATCGTCCGCCGCGGGGGCGGAACCGGCAATCTTCGAATCTTTCATGAATTGTCCTCATTGGTCCGAACCGAACATTTTGTACGGAAGCATTTTTGTCTGCTTTCTGAATTGAAAGGAGTTAGACCAAATTGAGTAGAACATGATGTTCCGCCGCGCCCTTCCCGCCAACCTGTTAACTCGCACCACCCACGGGCATAAAAAATTTCCAAAACCTGTGACTGCGGTTTATCATTTCCATTTGGCGTCGACCGAAACCAAAACCGAACCCATCCGCGTGGCGATCATCGAGGACGACCGGCGCATTCGCGACGGGCTCGCCACCCTGATCAACTCCACCGCCGGCTATCGCTGCGAGCTCTCCTTCCGCTCCATGGAAGACGCGCTGGCGCGCAAGTGGAGCGTGCCGCCGGATGTCGCCCTGGTGGATATCGGGCTGCCGGGAATGTCGGGGATCGATGGCCTCGCGCGCTTGCGCGAACGCTATCCAAAGGTAGCGCTCCTGATGCTGAGCGTGTACGAAGACGATGAGCGGATCTTCCAGGCGCTGTGCGCGGGAGCCAGCGGATATCTGCTCAAGAAGACTGCGCCCGTCAAGATCCTGGAGTGCCTGGACGAGGTGCTGCACGGCGGCGCTCCTATGTCGCCCGAGGTGGCGCGCCGTGTGGTGAGCCTGTTTCGCGAAATCCGTCCGCCGGAAAAAGTGGACTACGATCTGACCCCGCACGAATTGCGGCTGCTGAAGCTGCTGGTGGAGGGCCACAACTATCGGAGCGCGGCCGCGGAGCTTGGCGTCAGCTTCAGCACCATAAACTTTCATATGCAGAATATTTATGGAAAACTGCAAGTGCATTCCAAGTCGGAGGCGGTGGCGAAGGCATTGCGGCAGCGCCTGGTGAAATAATTCGGTTGCGAATTCGAACGCCGGGTATACAATTTCTGGAGCAACTACTGGCAATGTTGAGGGTTCCTTGTGGGAGGGAACTCTATAGAATTTGCTGGTTCGATTCCAAAATTCGCTAACGGAGGCGGTTCCAATGAAGACACTCAGAACGAGACGATCCTTTCCCCTGGAAGTACTGGGATTGGCGGGTGTGACGGCGGTATTGGCGAAAGCACAGCCGAAACAGACGGTTTCCGGGGCCAAACACCCCAACCTGGCGGCGGCGCAGCGGTTCTGCGAGCAGGCATTCCAGAAGGTGACGGCGGCGCAACAGGCCAACGAGTGGGACATGCAAGGCCATGCGGCCCACGCCAAGGACTTGCTGGATCAGGCGAATACCGCGCTGAAACAGGCCGCTCAGGCAGCCAATAAGAACGCCAAGTAACCCGCCCTGGCGTTCACGCCTGACGTTGCTGTGAATACGGTCGCTGTGAATAGGGTCGCTGTGAATGTTGATAGTCCGTCAGTTGCTGCAGTCCGGGTACAATCCCTGCAATGAACGTGAGGGGGATTTCCGCGATCTTATATTTCATCTCGGCGCCGGCGCTGATCGCGGGCAGCAGTCTCGTACTCAGCGCCGATGGGCTGACGGTTTACGATACGGCGAACGGCATCACCTGGCTGGCCGATGCCAACCTGGCAGCCACCAACCGCTTCGGACTTCCGCTATGCAACGGCTCCGGCAACGGAGTGCAAACCTGCGTCGATTCCGGTGGCGCGATGAACTATGGCGCGGCCGCCGCCTGGGTGGCGGCGATGAACGCGGCCAATTACCTGGGCCACAGCAATTGGCAGCTACCCACAACCCCGCCTATCGACAATAATTGCGGCAAGACCGGACCGAACGGCGATTCCTTCGGCTTCGGTTGCACGGCTGGCGCGCTGGACACAATCTATAACGCACTCGGGCTGAAATCGCCGGCCACGGCCATTCCTATCCCGCCGAATTCCACCGGGCCTTTCCGCAATATCCAGCCCTATCTCTACTGGTCGCAATCGAGCCAGGGCCCGCAGACCGGCAATTCCACCTTTTCATTCGCCACCGGATGGGTGGGCGCAAACACGCTGCCCAACTTCCTATACCTGTGGCCGATGATTCCCGGCAAACTTCCAGGGGCGGCGCCGGGCAACGGTACGGGCTTGCAGGTAAGCCCAGACGGCGAGACCGTGTACGATCCCATGACCAACGTCACCTGGCTGGCCAACGCTAACCTGGCGGCATCCGACACCTTCGGGCTTCCCGCCTGTACCAGTCCCACCAACCCTGCATTGTGCGTCGCGGCGGATGGATCGATGACGTGGGCCTCGGCCGTGCAATTCGTCGCCAACATGAACAGCGCGGCGTACCTGGGTCAGACAGACTGGCAGGCGCCCACTATCGCCCCGGCCTGTCCCGGCTATAAGTGCGATGGCAGCGACAACCCAATGGGCAATCTCTTCTACGATCAGTTAGGCGCGATCGCCGGAACGTCCGCCGTCGCAATGCCCGGTACTCCGGCCGGCCCATTCTCCAATCTCCAGCCATACCTCTATTGGACCTGCGGCGGCGCGACCATCCAGAGCGCTTGCGACGCGGCCGGTCCGGTGGCGAACCAGGAATGGAGTTACTCGTTTGGCAGCGGTTTTCAAGGCACCGACCTTCTGGCGAATAACTTGTACACCACGGCGTATTTTGTGGGTGCGCGCGCCTCGAATACCGCTCCCGTCATTTTGGAAGTCGCCAACGCCGAAGGCGAGAACCAGACGATCGCGCCCAACACCTGGGTGGAAATCAAAGGCGTCAATCTCGCGCCCGCAGGCGATACGCGCATCTGGCTGGCGTCGGATTTCGTGGGCGGCGAGATGCCCGCCGCGCTGGATGGCGTCAGCGCCACGGTGAACGGCAAAGCGGCGTACGTTTATTACATCAGTCCGGCGCAGGTGAACGTTCTGACACCGCCGGATGCTTTGCCGGCCACGTTTCCGGTGGTGCTAACAGTCAATGGCGCGGAGAGCGCACCGTTCTCCGCCGACGGCCAGGCGCTGTCGCCCTCCTACTTCGTGTTTAACGGCGGGCCGTATGTGGCGGCCACGCATGTGAACGGGAGCTATCTTGGTCCGGCGAGCCTGTATCCCGGGCTGACGACGCCCGCGAAACCGGGTGAAACGGTGGTGCTTTACGCCAACGGTTTCGGGCCGACTTCGACCGCGGTGGTGAGCGGATCGGCGACGCAATCCGGTACGCTCTCACCCTTCCCGGCGATCACCATCGGAGGAGTCGCGGCGACGGTAGGGTTCGCCGGACTGGTGGCGCCGGGCGAGTTTCAATTCAACGTCGTGGTTCCGGCATCGCTGGCCAATGGCGATCAGCCCATCGTCGCCGCTTATAGCGGCCTGAGTACGCAGGCCGGAACGCTGATCACGGTCCATAACTAGAGCACGTCCTCGACAAGCAAATCCGCAAGATATTCTCCCACTGAATACCCCTTGTAGAGTACGGCAAACGAGGCTTCTGCGGTAGCGCGGATGCCTCGGAGACTCAATTCTCGAAGCAAGGCGCG
>Ga0181521_10002294_pt1 | contig 23280 bp, 17 predicted proteins | sample PEATcosm2014_Bin_32_FD_119764 | JGI IMG/M metagenome (GOLD analysis project Ga0181521, IMG submission 119764) | Peatland microbial communities from MTU Mesocosm Facility, Houghton, MI, USA - PEATcosm2014_Bin02_60_metaG | ecosystem: Environmental > Terrestrial > Soil > Wetlands > Peat | place...
ACCGGAACCGAGCCGTCTGGCAGTACCGGCCCGTTGCGACTCTGTCGGGGCTGCTTCCCGGCCAAAGGTGTGTTTGCGGGCCTGAGCTGCCCCCAGCTTCGCAGACCCGCTGCGACAGGCGGGAAGCGGAGCCCTTACATCTCCGCACCGATGGAGGGCGCCTCGTGGGGCACTGGTGACTTGCCTGATCGAGCTTGTACACCGGGCGCTCTCGACTGTCCGCATCGACGCGGACGGTCGCCTCGAGGCGATGCGTTCGGCCCACTCCGGCCGGGAGCGCGGCCCTGTGTTGACATTGACGGCCGGTGTCCGCATTCGACACGGACCAAGACCCGGTCATGAGGCCTGGCGGGCTCACGCCGGACCTGCCGGCCGCAGAGCCGACTTCCAGCTTTGGGCAAGCGGGTCGAGCACGTCCTTCAGCGTCGGCGAGCCGATCTCGCTCAGCTCGTAGGAGACCCGCCTCGAGGGGTGGCCGAGGTCGACCAGCCGCGCCAGATCCATCGGGGTGCCGATGACGACGACGTCGCAGGCCGCCTGCCGGACCGTGGCGCCGAGCTCCGCCAGCTGCTGGTCTCCGTAGCCCATCGCCGGCAGCACGGCGCCGATGCCGGGGTAGCGGGCATAGGTCCCGGCGATCGAGCCGACGGCATAGGGGCGTGGGTCGACGAGATCGACGGCGCCGTCGTGACGGGCGGCCACGGTGCCGGCGCCGAACGGCATGTCACCGTGGGTAATGGTGGGGCCGTCCTCGATGACGAGGACACGCTTGCCCGCCAGCGGCGGGCCCGCCTCGAGCGTTACCGGCGAGGCCGCCCTGACGACGCGGGCACGCCGGTTGACCGCCTGCACGTTGGCCACGACGCGGGCGACGTCGATGGGAGCAGCCGAGTCGATCTTGTTGACGACCACGACGTCGGCCCTTAGCAAGCACGTCTCGCCCGGGTAGTAGGCGAGCTCGTGGCCTGGACGCAACGGGTCGACGACGGTAATCATGAGGTTGGGGACGAAGAAGGGGAAGTCGTTGTTGCCACCGTCCCAGACGACGACGTCACATTCCGCCTCGGCCTGGCGCAGGATCTGCTCGTAGTCGACCCCGGCGTACATCACCATGCCCATGCGGACGGGCTCCTCGTACTCCTCCCGTTCCTCCAGACTGGGACGGGAGGCGTCGATGTCGGCCACCGATGCGAAGCGTTGCACTCTCATGTCCTCGAGGTCGCCGTAGGGCATCGGGTGGCGCACGAGGGCGACCCGGAGCCCCGCCTGGAGGAGGATCTGGCCCACCCGACGGGTGGTCTGGCTCTTGCCACACCCCGTCCTCACGGCACAGACGGCAACGACCGGCTTGATGCTTCGCAGCATTGTGGCATCCGGCCCGAGAAGGCGGAAGTCCGCCCCCGCTGCCAGGATGGCGGATGCCTTGTGCATCACATCGACGTGGGAGAGGTCCGAGTAGGCGAGGATGGCTTCGTCGATGTGCTCGCGGGCGATCAGGTCGGCCAGCTCCTCCTCCGCCACGATGGGGATGCCGTTGGGATAAAGCGGCCCGGCGAGCGAGGCCGGGTACGAGCGGCCTTCGATGCCGGGAATCTGGGCGGCGGTGAAGGCCACGATCTTCGCCGAGTCGTCATTGCGGAACACGGTGTTGAAGTTGTGGAAATCGCGGCCTCCGGCTCCCAGGACCACGATGCGACGCTGTCTATCGGTCATGGATCCATCTTGCACCTGTCCTCGTCGTGGAGGGTAGAGCCGTAGGGCCTGCCGAACTCAAGGGATCAACGCAAATCCTTACTGAGCCGACCAGAGCTGATGGGCGCGCCCGGCCACGTCTGCGTGGAGATCGGGGCACACCACAGGGGCGATCAGCCGACGGACTCCTCAGTGAGGGAAGGGGTTTCAAGCCAAACGGCTTCTACCAAGGACTTGACCTGCGAGTTCCGGAAGAGAAGGTCGTTCATTTCGCTGGCCTGGAGTCCCTTGGTGAAGTAAAAGCCTTGCCCGAGCTGGCATCCCAGGGCGCGGAGGGCCTCAAGTTGGGGCGCGTGCTCGATGCCTTCAGCGACCGTCTGAAGATGCAGGTTCTTCCCGAGTTGGACGATCGTCTCGGCGAGCGCGCCGTCCTCGGCGGAAACGGCCACGTCGTCCACGAAGGACTTGTCCAGCTTCAAGATGTCGATGGGAAAACGCCTCAGGTAACTCAGCGACGAATAGCCGGTGCCGAAATCGTCAATGGCGAAGCGGACGCCGAGCGCTTTGAGCTCCAACATCCGCTGGATGACGGACTCGGCCTCCTGGACGAACACGCCCTCGGTGATCTCCAGCACCAGGAACTGGGGATCGAGACCCGACTCACGCAGCGCCGCCGAGACATCTTCCACCAAGTCCTCGTCTTGGAAGTGCCTGGCCGACATGTTGACGCTGACCCACAAGCGACGGGCGTCCGAGTGACAGAACTGCCACTCGCGCGTCTGGACGCATGCCTCTCTGAGCACCCAGCGATCAAGCGGGACGACAAGGCCGGTCTCTTCGGCGAGTCCGATGAACTCCTCGGGAAGCAGCAGTCCATTTTCTGGATGACGCCACCGCACCAGTGCTTCTAGGCCAACCGTATTGCCTCCGCCAAGGCTCACGATCGGCTGGTAGTGCACAACGAACTCCCGGTTGTCTATGGCTCGCTGGAGATCGGCTGTCCTATCCAGACGTCGGACAATGGCCGCCTGGAGGCCGGGCTGATACACCTCGTAACGACCCTTGCCGCGAGCCTTTGCCGCGTACATGGCCACGTCTGCCGCCTGCATCAACTCGGTCGGGTCCTCCTGGCCCGCCTGGCTGAGAGCGATCCCGACGCTGGCGCGCACTTGGATCTCGTGATCCTCGATCACAAGTGGTGCGGACAGGGCCGAGATGAGTCGTTCAGCGGCCTGACAGGCCTCCTCCGGGCCAGCGGTCTCCTCCACCAGGACCGCGAATTCGTCGCCTCCAAAGCGGGCCGCCGTGTCGCCGCTCCGAAGGGACGCGGAGAGCCGCCCGGCAACCGCTACCAACAGAGCATCGCCCGCAGTGTGTCCCAAGCTGTCGTTGATCAGCTTGAAGTCGTCCAGGTCGAGGAACAGGACAGCCAGTGATGACTTCGACCGAGTCGCCCGTGCCAAGGCATGCTCGAGGCGGTCCCGGAACAGGGCGCGATTGGCGAGCCCGCTCAACGCGTCGTGGAAGGCTTGATGCTTCAGCTCCTCCTCGAGACCTGTGCGCTCGCTCACGTCCCGCAGGGTGAGCACGATACCTTCAAGGGTCGGTTCGTGCAGCAGGTTGGTAGTTGTCACCTCGACATGACGCCATGAACCGTCGCAGTGTCGGATCCGCCACTTTGCCGTGACCGACGTTCCGGGTCGAAACGCCACGCCTCTGTATCCGGCCAATGCCCGCTCGACGTCGTCGGGGTGGAGCAGAGTTGTGAACCGCCTGCCTTCGAGGGAGCCATCTGCGTACCCGAGGATCCTATTGGCCGAAGGAGTCTGATAAGTGATCGTCGTGTCGGGACGGGCGATCAGGATGACATCCGACGCGTTCTGCACGAGAGTCTGGAAGCGAGCTTCACTTCGGCGCGCGTGCAACGCTTCGGTCATCGTCTCGCGGCCGATGGCCAGTGCTGCCTGCGCGGCGAGAATCTCGATCGAACTTCGGAGCTCGAAGGGGAACTTGGCAGCACTCGTGACGACTATCAGCCCTTGCAACTGGTCTCTGGCGACAAAGGGGCACACCAGCTGTTCAGACAACTCGTGCTCAGCGGAGCCGTCACGCAAGGTGCTCGTCTCGATTACATAGCTCTCCACCTCGCCGTCAGCCAGGCTCTGTCGCGCGTCGGCCCAAAGAGCCGTCAAGCTCTGTGGCCCCTCTGTCGGGCCGTCGCCCGGCTTCGTGACGACCACCGGTTCGCCGTCCGGGTTCGTCACCGCGAACGTGACCTTGAAGTCGTGTCCGTTTCGAGCGAGAAGCTCCCTGACGCCCGCGATCGTCGCTTGACAGATCGCAGCGCGGTCCGACGCCGCCACGAGGTTTGCAACCGACCTGCGTAGGGTTTGCTCTCGCGCCACAGATTGCCCGTGCACCTGTACGAGACCAGTCATTCTGGTGATCACTAGAAGGAACATGAGCCCGGCGACGACGGCGATAACTGGGGCGTCGATGGTGTCGCCGCCCAAGGTTTCGGCGAGCAGAACCACCGGCGCGATGAGCGACACTCCGGCGAGCAGCCTGGTCCGGTAGTGGCTGGTGCGCAGTGGCGCGGCTGACCTCGGCTCAGACAATGCCCGCATCGACGGGTGCAGTGCCGCCGCGCCCCAGCACGCACAGAAGATGATCCAGCCAAGATCGACCGCGTTGCTGTCGTTCCAATTCCAGCTTGGGTGCAGGTTGGCCAGCCCGTACAGTGAGTCAGAGACAAGCGCTCCCAATGCCCCTATCGCGAGCAACCGTCCTGCGGTGTTGCGAATGCCGCCGGCGGTCCAAAGGCGCGCCAACATCGCCAGAACGAGGACGTCCCCAAGTGGGTGCGCGGCAGCGGTGAACCGTACGAGCAGCCCACCGGGCGCACGGAAGTTTGGGCCAATGAGGAAGATCCATGACAGCAGACCGACGCCGAGCGTGATCGTGAGCGCGTCAAGCAGGCTGGCTCGATCGCCGTCGGGAACTCGCGCTCGGACAAGAAGCAGCAGCCCGACCGCAAGCACCGGGTACATCATGATGTAGATCGCGTCGATGAACGACGGAAACGGGATGTGTTGTTGGCCCATGATCTGGTGCCAGAACCTGTAGGCCGTACCGCCCGTGACGAAGAGGAGCACGCCAGCGCCGAGGAACCACCAGGCTGTTGGAACGTTCGGTCGGTTGTGCCTTACGCCGTAGGCAATCGCCACGACTGCCGACAATCCCAGCAGTGCCCACACTGGGACTTGGCCCGGCCACTCGATCCAGGGATGCCAACCGAAAGGCAAAGGCTTTTCAGGTGGGGTTCCGAACGAGAAGTAGGCAAGCGCGAGAACAGCCCCGAGGGTCAGGAACCACCGCCAGGCGTGTGCAGGCGTGGTTTGAGCACCAGACGACCGCGGTCTGGTGACAACACACGCGTCATTCGCCCGAAGCTGTGTCACAGGTCCTCTGACCTCGTATTCCCTGTTTGATATTTCGGCGCGAATCCTTGGTTACTTGAGACACTCGCCCTGCCAAGGTCCCAGCTGTGGAGACCGAGACGGCCGGTCCACCAGTCAACCTTGGGTTTTCCGGAACGAACGCGCCGGTATTCGAGCAAGATCGGCCGGCACGGCACACGGCGAACACCGCCGCAGTTCTGATCGAGCCCGTCGCACGGTCTGTCAGTCCTCTTCGCTTCGTCCTCTCCAAGACTGGGCGTGATGATGTATTCGCGGAAAGAGGTGGCAGGATGAGGTCCCGCTCTCCTCGTGGCAGATGACTGCGTGAGGCGTCATTGGTGTCAGTCTTTTGCCCCCTCGGCATCCTGATCCCAAGCGCCCTTTTCTGGCCTGCGCGCGCGAGCCCGGCGACCTCCAGTTGTCGCAGCGGGTGGATCGTCCAACGGCAACGCCTCTCGCCTTCGGAGATGAACGGCGTCGCCGCAGTCGGTCAAGGGGACGTGTGGGCGATCTTGCCGCGTCTCGGAACCGTGCCGCCTTCCGAGATCATCGGGGCAGGCTGTTCGAAGGCGTCTGCCTCGGATATCCGAGGAGGAAAGCGCACGCCGCACGTGTCGACGTGGAGCGCTCTCGCGGAGTTGGTCAGGGCCTGCTCTGACTGTGCACATGGTGGCCCATTTCTCGGCCCATGCGACCCTGAAGTGCCTGGGCCCGGTCGCGACCGATCCTGCGCCCCGAAAATCGATCAGTTCGAGCCGCTTGTCGCGACAGAGCGACGTTACGCCTCCGCTCGCGGCGGGCCTGGGCGCACAGGCAAGCCCCTGAGGGGTTCGCCAAGATCTCGCCGCCGGTACGTTGGTGCCGGTGCGTATCGGGGTCCAGGTCCGTCAGACCGGGGGCTTCCTCGCCGCCCTCCGTCGAGCGGAGGAGATGGGCGCCGAAGTCGTGCAGCTCTTCCCGCAGAACAACCGGCAGTGGCGCCTCCCCGACGATCGTGACGAGACGTACGTGGCGTACCGCCAGCGGGCCGAGGCGAGCCCCGTGGTCAGTGCCACGGTGTGCCATGCGCCCTATTTGATAAACCTGGTCAGCCCGAATCCCGTGACCGAGGCCCGCTCCCTCACGTCGCTGATCGCCAACCTGCGGGCAGCGACCGCCCTCGGTGCGTTCGGGCTCGTGCTCCACCCGGGCAGCCACCGTGGGGTCGAGCAGGCCACCGCTGCTGCTCGGATCGCGCGCCGAGCGGTCGTTGCCTTAGACGAGGCGATGACGGCAATGGGCGTGTGCCAGCTGCTGCTCGAGAATACGGCCGGTGCTGGCGACACGGTCGGGGGGACATTCGCCGACCTCGCGGCCATCATCGACGCCGCCGGAGGTGACCCCCGCCTCGGCGTGTGTCTGGACACCCAGCACTTGTGGGCCTCTGGTGTCGAGTACACGACGCCGACCCAGGTCGACGCCGTGGTGGACCAGCTCGCTGCGGAGATCGGCCTTGACCGGCTTCGCTGCCTCCACCTCAACGACTCGAAGGTGCCATGCGGCGCCAAACGCGACCGTCACGAGAACCTCGGATCGGGCACGATCGGTGTCCGGCCCTTGCGCTCCCTGCTCGGTCATCCGGACCTGCAGGACGTACCAGCGATCCTCGAGGTGCCGGGCATCGAAGGCAACGGTCCGGGCCCAGCGGACCTGGCGGTCGCCCGTAGCCTGCACGCGACCGGCCTCGACGCCCGCAGACGACATGCCCGCACCCTCCAGCGACGATCCGAGCAGCATCGCAATCCGCGTGCGTGACGGCTTGGGCCGTCAGACGAACAGAACAGCGCGACCGAACACCAGCCGCCCTTGCCGAGGCCGGCGCGCCATAGCGAGACGGATCTGGCGCCTGAACAGGGGTTCAAGTAGGGCTCAATGTCGGCGCGCGACCGGACACAAGAAAAGTCCGCTTGACCAGGCAACGCGTTGTATTTCTTGGCAACGGGCGGAGGCGAGCAGACTTGAAGCGCCGACTTCCACGTTGCGAAGGTGAATTTGCCGCACTTTGGCGAACGAGGGCGGACGATAAGGCCAGCTCACAGCGTTATCCACATGCTGGCGAACGGCGGCGGCCGCGGAATGGCCGCAGGATGGCTCAAGGGATCTGGTGACTCCGACGCCCGAGGCCTCGTGTATCCGGACTGACAACTTCAGATATACGCGCAAGTTGTCTTCTCGCCTGGGGGATCACCCCAGCAGCTCTCACGCACGTGTGAGGACCCAAAGTCGCTCCCTGGTGGAGGTACCTGCCCTACCGCCGCCCCCACTCCCGCACCGCCCGAATTGCTGCGCCGCCAACAGTATCTGTGGCGAAGGCCAGAAAGCACCGGTACGCTTGCGGTGAAACCGGAATCGTGACACCGCAAAACAGGGGGGAACATGCCAGGCCCAGTTCGCAAGAGCTTTGACTCACCGGAGGAAAGCCGACCGTTCGAGGGCAACTCGGGTCAGGTTGAGTTGGTGAGTCTGGAGGCTGGAACAGTCGGTCGCGCCACTTTCATGCCAGGCTGGAGGTGGTCCGAGCATGTAAAGCCGATCGCGAAGACCGACAGCTGCCAAGCAGCGCACGTCGGGTACGTGCTATCAGGTCGCCAGGTCATCCTCATGGACGACGGCACCGCGCTTGAGATCGGTGCCGGCGACGTCGTCTCCATTCCGGCCGGACATGACGGCTGGACGATCGGCGACGAGCCATGTGTCGTGCTGGACTTCGCCGGGATGGCTGACTACGCCAAGCGCTGACCTCACGGTGGGCAAGATGCCGCACCGGTCACGATGACTCAGATCCAAAGGAGTCGGGCTCAAGCTCTGGGCGCCCCAGAACATAAGTCCAGGCAAAGGGCGCTATGACGACTTGCTCCGCTGACGTGCCGGTCTTCTGGGGGACATTCCACCCAACTACTTAGGAGGATGGCGAGCGGCGGGAAGCCCCCGGTTCGTAGGAGCAGCCGACAGCCCCTGAGGTCGCGACTCGTCCGGGAGCGTGAAGTAGCGATGGAGCAAGCGTGCCGCGCGGCGCGCCCTTGTTGCCCTGGTGGCCGAAGTCGAGCTGGCAGTCGAGCCATTGCACGCGACGTGTCACGTGGCTTGCTCTGTGTTCTCCGGGGGCTTTACCGACGCTCCAGGGACGGCCTTTCCGTCGACCGTGGCGGCACGGTCCGGTGCCATCGTCATGCCCGCGCCAGCCGCGGCGGGCTCGGGTCGGCCGGCGATCGCGTAGACCTGCGAACCGTCGACAGTCTCGTGCGCGACGAGCAACTCAACCAGCTTGTCGAGTGCCTCGCGATGCTCCTTCAGCACCGCGACTGCCCGCTGCTCGGCTTCGCGGAGCATCCGTGAGATCTCACTGTCAATGGCAGCTTGGGTCTGCTCCGCGAAGGGTCGGCTCGAGAACCCGTCACCTCCTGCGCCGAGGAAGACCGAGCCCCCCGACGGGTAGCCGACGGGTCCGAGGGCCGACGACAGGCCGAACTCTCGCACCATCTTCGTGGCGAGGTCGGTCGCCCTTGCAAGGTCGTTCGCGGCACCAGTCGAGCCCTGACCGAGCACGACGAGCTCGCCGGCTCGGCCTCCAAGGAACACGGCCAGCGCGTCATACAGGTAGTCCTCACCGTAGAGGTGTCGCTCGACAAGCGGAAGTTGCTCGGTCACCCCGAGCGCCTGCCCAGCAGGAAGGATCGTCACTTTCGCGATCGGGTCCGCCTTGTCGGCGTACGCTGCAACAAGTGCGTGACCGGCTTCGTGCACCGCCACGGCGTGCTTCTCATCGGGAATCAGCACGTTCGAGCCCTCGCGCCGTCCGAGGATGATTCTGTCGCGGGCTTCGTCGAAGTCTGCCGCGGTGAGCACTTCACGATTTGCTCGAACGGCGACGATCGCCGCTTCGTTGACAAGGTTGGCGAGGTCCGCACCGGAGAAGCCGGGTGTGCCTCTCGCGACAACCTCGAGATCCGCACTCGGGTCAAGGCGCTTGTCTCGCGAGTGCACACGCAGGATCGCGAGACGTTCGGGGAGACTGGGTAGCGGGACCGTGACCTGCCTGTCGAACCGGCCTGGACGCAGGAGCGCAGGGTCGAGGATCTCGGGCCTGTTCGTTGCGGCAAGGACGACGATCCCGGTAGCCGGGTCGAAGCCGTCCATCTCGGCGAGCAGCTGGTTGAGCGTCTGCTCGCGCTCATCATTCGACATGACCGCACTGCCGCCACGGCGCTGGCCGATCGCGTCGATCTCGTCGACGAAGATGATCGCCGGGGCCCGCTTTCGCGCTTCCTCGAACAGGTCACGGACTCGAGCAGCTCCGACGCCGACGAACATCTCGACGAAGCTCGACCCGGTGACCGAGAAGAACGGAACGTTGGCTTCACCCGCGACGGCCCTTGCGAGGAGAGTCTTGCCCGTTCCCGGAGGCCCAACCATGAGGATACCCCGGGGCGCCATCGCACCAGCGCGTGCGTAGCGTCCGGGACGCTGGAGGAAGTCGACGACCTCCCGAATTTCGAGCTTCGCACCTTCATATCCCGCTACGTCGGCAAAGGTCGCCTTGGGACGCTCTACGTCGAACACCTTTGCCTTCGATCGGCCGACCCCGAGCACTCCCTGCATGCGCCCAGTGGCCCCTTTGGAGAGGCGCCACCACAAGTAGCCGAAGATGATGAAGGGAAGCAGCAGGATGAGCCACGACAGGACTTCGGAGCCGAAGGAGGTACCGGTCGTCTGCGCCGTGATCTGAACACCGGAGGACTGCAGTTGGTCGAGGAACGCCTGTCCTGCCTGTAGCGGTATCGCAGTCGTGTACTGGCTGCCGTTCGACAAGGTCCCTGTAGCGCTCCCGCTCGTGGCGAGAGTGACTGTCTTCACCTTGTGCGCCGAGACGTCACTCAAGAACTGCGAATAGTTGAGCGTGACCTGCTTCTGGCTTCTTGTCGCCGGCATGACAAGATACAGGAGGATGAACATCCCGATGGCGACGGCCCACAGGTAGTGGCGCCACGCGGGTGGCGGCGGGGGCGCGGTCGGAGCACCCTTGTCTCTCGACGATGGGGCACTCGCCTGCTTGGTCATGGACTACCGCCTACCAGATCGGGTCGCGCGGCAAGGCTACCGAACGAGAATACTGTCAGGGTCCACTGCGCGTCTCTCGCATGGTCACAGGCCGATGATGTGGTCGAGCGGGTCGCCCTTGGCCAACCGCGGCCACAGCAGCCATGAGACAGGCGGCAAGGCGAGAACATCACTGTCGCGATCCACAAGTGCCATCATCTCCTCCAGTCGGTTCGGATTGCTTGGGCTGATTGGCGTTTCCGCCTCCGAGCCCCGGGCAGGTCGCACGTCCTCCAGGCAGTAGACGCCGTAACTCACGCCACCGCTCGGATCGGCTGTTGCCTCTCGCCGGGTCTCTAGGACCATGGTGCGCAAGCTCGGCCTAGTCGCGATGGTGGTCATGGCGCTGGCGCTGACCGCCTGCACTGGTCTCTCCCAGATGGTCGTCATCTCGGCCCGCGGTTCGGTCACCGGAACCCTCGTCCAAGTGGGGGTCCAGCCGGTGAGCCCATCCTCGCGTTCCCTGGCCAAGTGACGGCGCAGAACTCAGCCGGGTTCAAGTTCACGGTAACGGCCGGCAAGAGCGAGAAGTTCGTGCTGTCGCTGCCAGCCGCGGTATACCAACTCACTGGGCACAGTCCGATGGTCGGCCAGATGAATTGCGCGGCGGCACAGCCTGTGTGCGTCAAGGCCTGGCAGACGACACGGGGCGTCTGGGTCGTCTGTTCCATTAGGTGAGCCGTGTCGGCCGTCGGATTTCCCTCTAGAGCCGTTGGGCGTCGTACGCAAAACCGTCCCCTCCCCGCTTTGTGGAAGCATGGCGACGGTGAGATTGCGCGTCCTCGTGCTGGTGGTTCTGGCCCTGACCCTCACCGCCGGCACTAGCTCCCAGTCGGTCTCTCGAACCACGACGACGCTCTCGACCAAGCCCCTGCCCGTGGTGGACGCGGCTGCAACGCCGAAGGGATGGGTGCCGGTCGCCTACGGTGACGCGCAGATGTCGGTGCCGTCGACATGGGCCGTCTTGACACACGCCTGGTGCGGAGGGACATGGCCGCCCATCGTCCGGCTCGGTGTCGTCAAGCAAGACCTTCTCTGCCTCGCGACCCCGTCTCCCCCCACGGTACGGATAACGCCGCTCAGTTCGATTCCGGCTCGCTACCGACACGAGCAACCAGTCCTCCTCAACGGCATCCCCGTCCTGCGGGGACCGAAGGCTGCCACGTCCGTCTCGTACTTTGTGCCGTCACTGCATGTTGAGCTATGGGCAGGCGATGGGGCGGGCACCCGGGTGACAGACACGCTGGCGGTCTCGCCGCGAGCGGTTGTACTGGCTTCAGGCCCCGGACCGGCAGTCCCGTCGTCGTGGCGGTCGGTGAGCTTCGCAGGTCTGCGGTTCTCGGTCCCAGCGGACTGGCCCGTCAGCCGGACCTCGGGAGCGGCATTTGGCCTCGGGACGCCGTGCGCGACGTCCGGTGTGGCATTTCCCGCCCCGGGCGTGACGCTGAGCACCGACCAGCACCGTCTACGGCCCCCAACATGTACTGGGGAGTCTTACGGGTACGCGCCGCAACCTCCGATGAACGGAGCACAGGTCGATTCCGGAGGTCATTTCCGGTTCCTCGCCACGTTGTCGTTCGCGAAGCACTGCCTGGACCTGTATGGCCTAAGTGCTTGTCCGGCAACCTCGCCCGCGTACTCCATCCTCGTCCTTCGGGTGAAGGTGCCGGGGCGCTCCAAGCCGGTCTACGTCTCCATCGGGTTGGCCGGTAACGGCATGGTCGCACGGACGATCCTGTACTCGTTGAGAGAGGCATGATGCGCACGGTCCGCCATCCCATCGTGGTTTTCGTCGTGGCGATACTCGTTGTCATCGGTGCTGGCATTGCGGTGCTGGTCGCGACCGGGACTTCAGGCTTGAGGACAACCGCGACGGTGACGTGCGTTCCCGAACAGTCGGCGCTGGTTCCAGTGTCTGCTCGGTGGGACCGGGTCTGGACGAGCAGTGCGGTGCATCTGAAGCGCGGGATGTTCGTCGGTCTGGAGGTTGAGGACTACTGGTTCCAGGCCGTCGCGACCGGGAAGATGATCGTCACGGTCCCGCTCACCGAGGCGTGGACACAGGCAGCCAACAAGTCACTTGTAACCCGGCTCCAACCCCTCCCCGTGTCGGTCACGGCCAGGTAGAGCGCCGACGCGGACTCTCCGCCACCCCATCGTGATGTTCGTCGTGGCTTCCTTACCGCATCTATTGGCTGGCTTCTCGCTGTGGCAGTGTCGGAGTTCTCACTCGGTTTGAGCTCGTCGTTGTCGACCCAGGCTGTTCCCGTCGGCAAATCCTCAGTCTGCCCAACGTAGCCTTGCTGAACGTGCCTCCGCCTGCGTCGTCAGGGACAAGCACAGGAGAGTCAGGAGCCGATGCGGCGAGCGATGAGCCGTCCCCTCCTAGCACACGCAGAACGTGACGACCTTGAAGGAATAGCGCCAGTTCCAGGCACTGCGTCCTGTGTGGGGCTCTCCTAAGCTCAGTGTTCCAGAAGCGACACGAGGGTGTTGACGGTCCCCCAGTTCCGCGCTGTTCCCGCCTGCATCGGGGTGCGGTGCAGTCCGCCGCGGCTCAGCTCTGACCGCAAGATGCTGCGGGCAAACCCGTCGGGCGTCCACAGGTACAACGCGCGGCCGATGACGCGCGCGTCATCCCGGCTCTCCTTGTTGCGGGCTCGTTCGACTGCGGCCCCGACTGATGCCACGCCGTTTGGCCCCGGAGCTTCTCGGAGGAACACGGCGTGGAGGAGTCTGTGATCGTCCTCGTCGCGAAAGGGGTTGTCACGGACGACATCGGTGAGCTCGCGGCGGGCGAGGACCACGACAACAGAGCGGACAGCAAGCCGGTCCGCGATCGCGATCTCGAGGTCGTCCGCCAGTGCAGTGCTGTCCGCGTTGGGCTCGGCAGCCGTGAACAGGACATTGCCGCTTTGGATGTAGGTGGCCACATCGCCATGACCGAGCGACGCCACTACCTGGCGGAGCTCCGCCATCGACACCTTGTTCCGACCCAAGACGTTGATCCCTCGGAGCAGGGCGACATGAGTCCTCATCGGCTGATCATCGCGCAGGGCGCGCGCAAGCGAACGATCTGGCGCCAACGGTCCTGGCTCTGGCCGTCACTCGGCTCCGCAGTTATGTGCGGATTCTCGGTGTCGATACCGAGCGGCCGGCGGCTCCGAACCTGCTCAATGCTCGCGATTGTTGCCCAGTCGGCACTGGCACATCCCGGATCCCTCTAACGAGGTCCCGACAACAGCCTGAGTTCCTGGCTACGCCTGACGGCTGAGAGATACCAACAGCTCGCAGGCAATGTCCGGCCCCCTCAATTCGGAAGCGAGGAGGCGGAGCACCTCCAGCTCGCGGTCGCTGAGCGCCTCGACGAGTCCCTGAGTCCTCGGCCAACTCGCCCGTTATGAACTCGTAGAGCGATGGGTCGTTGTGGCAGAGCACTGCCGCAACCAGGTTGGTCGATCCAGTCGTGGCAGCCACGAAGGGGACCTCGGGAAGATCTGCCAGAGCCTGTCCGACACGGTCGAGCTTGGCCGGGACCGTCGACATCGACAACATGGCCCTAGAGCGGAACCCAATGGCCTCGATGGCGAGGTCCACGTCCTGAGGCGATGAGCTCCTCGACCCGGCGTCGGACGGTCGACTCATGCCGGTGGGTGCGCACCGCCAGCTGTCGGTAGGTGGCGCGGCCGTCTTGGGCGAGGGCCTGGACGAGGGGCCAGTCGGTGTCCTGCAGCGTGACCGTCGAGCGTTCGATCGGCGGACTGGCCCGTGCTGGGGAAATGAGCCGGTCGATCTCCTCTTGGCTGAGGTCGTTCGAGACTGGTGGGGGCGACGCTCATGTGGCGAACAGATGGAGGATGGAGGACGCAGTAGGCCTCGAAGGCCACGACCTGACGGCCCACGGGGATCTGGCTGAGCAGCGGCGGGGTGGGCCCTTCGCGGTCGCGGGAGTGAATCGTGGTGAAGAAGTCGGTTGCCCCGAGCTCAGCAACACCCGGACGGTGTCAGGGTGCTCCGCCAGTTTGGTGGCGACGACGGGAGCGGAGCCCGGAGCACAGCGGATGCGGACTGCCCAGTCGGACTGGCCGAGCCGTTGCGAATCGAGTTGGCCAACAGCCGCACGACATGACCATCGAACAACCGCCGGTATCGTCGGGCGATGGTCACCCGAGGACCTCGGACAGTCGACTGAACGACGCTCGTGGACCGATGTAGAGCTTGGATGATTCTTCGGTCCAGCGCTTCGACAGTGATGGAAGCCATGCACCTCACTCAACGTCATGGTGGAAACAGGCGGATATTGCGAAATCGGTGACGGGCGCAGACTTACGGGAGCAGGCTGGCTGTCATGGAAAAGAAGTGGTGGACCCTAGTGGTGGTGTGCGCAGCCACCTTCATGTTGCTCCTGGACGTGACGATCGTCGTGATTGCGCTCCCGACCATCCAGTCGGGCCTGCACGCGAGCTTCAGCGACCTGCAGTGGGTCGTGGACGCCTACGCACTGACGCTGGCATCCGTGCTGCTCACCGCCGGATCCCTGGCCGACCGTTACGGACGACGGCTGCTGTTCACCATCGGCCTCATCGTCTTCACGCTCGGTTCGCTGCTCTGCGGGGTGGCCCAGTCGCCGATCATGTTGATCCTGTCCCGAAGCGGCCAGGGCGTCGGCGGGGCCATCCTCTTCACCACGTCTCTGGCTCTGTTGGCGCAGAGCTTCCATGGCCATGAACGAGGGGTGGCGTTCGGGATCTGGGGAGGAATCACTGCCATTGCCGTGGCACTCGGACCGGTGCTGGGTGGGGTGATCACGTCGGGAATCGGCTGGCGGGGCATCTTCTTGGTGAACCTGCCGGTCGGTGTTGGCGCGCTGGCGATCACCAGGTTGCAGGTGGATGAGTCCAAGACGCCGAATGCCGCCCGGCCCGACTGGGCCGGGTTCGCAACCCTCACGGCCGGGCTGGTCAGCCTGGTCTATGGCCTGATTCGCGCCGGCGAGATTGCCTGGAGCGACACTGGCGTCCTCGTCTGCCTCACTCTCGCCGTGGTGTTCTTGGGGGCGTTTGTGGCGGTGGAGCGGCGAGCGGAGCATCCGATGTTCGACCTCTCGCTGTTTCGCATTCCGACATTTGGCGGGGGACTTGCCGCCGCGTATGCCATGAACGGTTCGCTCTACGCGATGCTCTTGTACCTCGTGCTCTACCTGCAGGACGATCTGGGCTACTCCGCTCTGCAGACGGGTCTCCGACTGCTCATCATGAGCTGTGTGACCCTGGTCACGGCGACGATCGCCGGACGGCTCAGCACCCACATGCCCGTCCGCTGGCTCGTCGGGCCTGGCCTTTTCCTGGTTGGGCTCGGCCTCCTGCTCATGACCGGACTCGACGGGGCCAGCTCGTGGACACACCTCATCCCTGGCTTCATCGTGGCCGGCGCCGGGAGCGGCATGGTCAACCCGCCGTTGGCGTCTACCGCAGTGGGCGTCGTTACTCCCCAGCGCTCGGGCATGGCCTCGGGTGTCAACGCCACCTTTCGCCAGATCGGCATTGCCACCGGCATCGCGGTTTACGGATCGATCTTTGCTGCGTCGCTGCACCACAAGATGGACCAAGCCCTCGCTGGTACCGCCTCACTGCAGCGACTCTTGCCGGCGTTGGTCATCGACGTACAACAAGGCAAGGCTGCGCAAGCCATCCACATCGTGCCCGAGCCGCTACGAGGCTCGCTCGTCGCAGCCATCCACTCCAGCTTCGCCGGTTCTCTCGACGTGCTGCTCGTGATCAGCGCCGTCCTGGCCCTTGTCGGTACGGTCTGCTCTTTCGGTCTCATCCGGTCCCGGGACTTCGTGGTGTCGCATCAGCCTCGTCCAGAGCCGGCACCCTCAGATGCAGTCGGTTCCCCCGCTTGATGAAGAGTACGAATGGTAAGCGGGGGACAAGCTGGTCAATGCGAACCGTACGGACAACACAAGGGTCTCGATGTCGGCGAGCGACCGGACACGAAAAGTGTGCGCTGAGCAGGTAAAACGTTGTGATTCTTACAACGGAGTGGAGGTAATGAGACTATGTTCGAACCCCTCCTGGCCCGTTGACATGGGGTTATGCGGCACGAAAGCCTGAGCTTGCGCGAACTTCTGGTGCCGGACGGCTCGCCGGCAGGTCGGCGCCGGAAGTGATGAGACTATGTTCGAACCCCGTCGACCACCGCCCCGCTGCCGCTGGGAGAAGGGAGTCCTGGGATGACGCGGTACCTGATCTCGTTCGATGATGGCGCGATGACCTTCCCCGAGGAGGAGACGCCTGCAGTGGGCGAGGCCGCACATCAGGTGGTCCGGGCGGCACAGCAGGCAGGTGTGTGGGTCTTCGGCGGCGGGGTGGAGAGCCAGCGGGCGAGCATCGTGACTGCCGACGGGAAGGTCACCGTCGGCCCGTACCCGGAGACCAAGGCTGTCATCGGCGGGTTCGCGATCGTCGAGGTGCCCTCACGCGAAGAGGCACTTAAGTGGGCCACCAAGTTCGCCGTCGCCTGCCGCTGCGCTCAGGAGGTCCGGGAGATCATGTTCGACCCGCTCGTCTGATCGCAGGAGACTCGCCCCGGCCAGAGCAAGCCTTGCCTTCGGCTGCTACAGACCGGCCGCCCAGGTGTGCCGCTCGGCCACGATCGCGGACGTCGCCGACCCGGCGGTAGGTGGCGTTCTCGCTCGCTGTGCCAGGCGCGCGTTCTGGGACACGGTTCGGTGAGCGCCCCTCGCGCCCAGATCGCCGAGTATGCGTGTCCGCTGGCTTGGCAGACGAGCGCTATCCGGCGCTCCTCGTCGGGCCACGTCGGAGTCGATCCGCGTCTACCGAAGCCGATGATCGCCGGGTGGTGGGACTGTCACACGTCCGCGGGGATGGGTGGTGCCCATCCCGGTCGTCGGATGAGGCAAAAGGGGTGACCGGCCGGGTCGGCGTAGACATTTTCGCCGTCGATTTTCTTTGCCCCGAGCGCCAGCACTCGAGGCTCCGCGGTGGCCACGTCTTCGACCATGACGTCCAGGTGAACCTGCTGAGGGACCGCGGGATCAGGCCACGTGGGCGGGCGGTGGTCTGCGGCGAGCTGGAAGGCCAGGCCAGACGAGGTGTCGTTGGCAGCCACGACAACCCAGTCGTCGCTCTGGTAGGTGATCGGCTGCCCGAGCAGTTGGGAGTAGAAAGCTGCCAGGGCGACCGGGTCGGGGCAGTCGAGCACTACGTGGTGCAGTCGTCCGAGCACGCCGGAAAGCATGACAGACGCGGTGCCTTCCCCCAGCCAGCCGACTTCTGAGCGCCACGCCGAACAGCCGGCCAGAGCATCGCACCAGGGAGGGGTCGGACCGCGCCCGATCGACGGTTATCACAAGCCCTGGGTCTGGAATCCCTTGTAAAGACTCGGTTTTGCAGCGTAGACATGTCACCGCCGGGAGCATGCGGAGCGGTTCGTCGATGTCATCGTGGTCCGCCCGGCCGCTGGCGGAGAGGCTGCACGCGTTGAGCTCCGAGATGACGAGCGAGCTGGTCGCGCAGCGCGTCGTTCTCGGCGCGAAGACGGGAGATCTCGTCTCGGGCGGTGTCGAGGCGTTGGCGTAGCGAGTCGGTGCTCGCCCGCAGAGCAGCGCGCGCAGTCGTCCTCGTCGGCAGCGCTCGCAGCTGGGTGACGAGCTCGCGGATCTCTGGCTCGCGATAGAGCCAAGCCCTTGAGACGCCAGCTGCGTTGGCGACAGCCTCGAAGTTGACGGACCGTCCCTCGCGGCTGAGGCGCTCGATCGCCTCGTGCGCTGCCGCGAGTGCCGCATCGTGGCGCCGGGCGTTGGCCTTGGCGAGGAAATGAGCGTTGTCAGGCACGGCCGTTTTCGCCTTCGGTGTCGTCGGCGATCCTCTCCAAGGCGGGGATGATCCGTTCCAGGTTGGTCTGGACATGTCGCAGGTTCTCGGACAGTCGAACCTGGCCCTTGGCGTCGGCTTGGGCGATAAGGCGGCGGTTGGTGACGGCCTGATGGCGGTGGATCTCCAAGAACTCGGGCGTGGTCTGGAAGTCCGGGCAGGTGAGGCAGGCGTTGGGATGTGGGCAGTCCTGCTGGGCGGGGCGGCCGCAGTAGCCGTTGGGGAGGCTGTCGCGGACCCGGTTCAAGTTGTGCTTCATCCACTCGGCCGAAGCGGTGGGGCCGTCGGGGTCGTAGCCGATCTGTTCGCCGGCGATGTCGACGCGCTTTTGCTGGTAGCTGTCGAAGGCCTCACGGATCGTGGTGTCGTGGACCTTGGCGTAGTGACCCGTCATGTTCGGCGAGGCGTGGCCGAGGAGCCTCTGCACGACGTGCTGGGGGACCCCTTGGTTGATGAGCCGGGTCCCGAGGGTGTGGCGGAACTGGTGGCCGGTCACCCGCACGGGCTGGCCGGCTTGGTCGTGCAGTCCGATGACCTCGCACCAGCGGACGAGCTGGCGAGTGAAGTTGGAATGCGAGTAGGCCTTCGAGCCGTCGTCGTTGTCGGCAATCCCCGGAAACAGCCACGGGCTTCCAGCGGGCCAGTGGCTTTTGACATAGTCCTGCTGGGCGGAGATGGCCGCCGCCGCCCTGGCCGAGAGTGGGACGAGCTGCTCCGAGCGGACCTTGGAAGCCATAAAGCGTAGGCACGGCCAGCCGCTGCTGTCCTCGACGACGGGGTTGAAGATGAGGTTGCAGGCGTCCCCGCCGCGCAGCCCGGTCTCCATCATCACGATCACCAGGTGCCGGGTGGTCGGGTAGCGGATCTTGGCCAGAGCCTCGTCGGACTCGAGCTGGGCCATGACGAACTCGGGGATGAAGCGGGCGATCTCGTCGTGGTGGAAAGGGAGCTCTTCGACGTAGATGGTCGCGCCGGGCACGAGGCCGGGAAGCCACCCGTGGCGGTGGCAGGCGTCGAAGAAGACCCGGATCATCGAGCAGGACAGGGCCCGTGTCGCTGGTGAGTAGCCCTGCAAGAGCAGCCATGCCAGGTAGTCCTCGAGCACCGGCCGGGTGATGCCGGCGGGATCGGAGACCTCAGGGTGGCACTCGGTGAGACAGCGCGAGAAGCGCGATAGAGCCAGGGCTCCCGCGCTGACGGTCTGAAAGGCGCACCCGGTGGCGAGGCGGAACCGGGACCAGCGCTTGGCCGGGTCACGCAGCCAGTCCTGGGTGATCGTGTCGAAGCGGGCCCGGCCGCGCCCGCGGCGGGTGGGGATGCCGAGGCGGGCCGCGTCCCAGTGGTCGTCTGCCCAGTTCCCGTCGAGTGTGGTGTCCCTCGACGCTACGAGCGAGAGTTGCAGCGCCTCCGCTCTCGCTGCCGCTGAGGCAGGGCTCACCTGCCCGCCTCCTCCCGCTCCCACACCCCCGCCCGCAGCAGCGCCTCGCGGATGTCGGCCGCCTCGAGATGTACGTAAGTCTGGCTGGTGGTCGTAGAGGAGCGATGCGTGAGGAGACGGGCGACCACCTCGATCGGCACGCCTTGGCGGATCATGTCGGTGGCGTGTGAGTGACGAAGCACATGCGCGGTGAAGGGGATCCCGGTCACCGCCGCGATGCGGACGATCAGCTGCTGGACCGTCGGGTAGCTCATCGGTTCGCCGATTCTGCCGGCGAAGAGGTTCACGAACACGTAGTCCGAGTCGATCGCGCCGTACTCGGCGTGCATGTACTCCGAATAGAGGCGCACGAGCGGAGTGGAGACGGGCAGCACTGCCGACGAGCGCATCTTGGCTCGTGCCCCGTTCGCGTTGTCGGGGCGAGGAATGATGTGCACTTCGCGCCGGCGTGAGACGAAGTCGCTATGGCGCAGCCCGAGTGCCTGGCCGATGCGCATGCCGGTCTCGGCGAGCAGCGACAGCAAGAACCTGTCGCGCAGGTGCTCGCAGGCGGCGAGGATTGCGACGATTTGCTCGGTCTGCAAGGTGCGCGGTGCCCGCCGCTCGACGTGCAGCTTCACGGGCCTGGTCGGGATGGGACGGCCCTTGGTCACGTGGTGCAGGAACGGCTTGTAAGAGCCACGGCTCGTGCGCCGCCATGCCACGAGCTCGGCCGCCACCTCGAGCCCGGCGCGGGCGTGGTGGTCGTAGAAGCCGAACACGCCCGCCAGGTAGCGGTTCACCGTCGCCGGGTGGCGCACGCCGCTCCCGTCGGCGAGCACCACCACGTTGTCGGCCGGCGCCCGCAGCCAAGCGACGAAGCGGGCGACGTCCTCGATCCCGACGGCCTCCCAGTTCTTCCCGGTCCGTGCCAGGAACTCGAACCACAGCTTCAGGCTGACGGCGTAGGCGCGCACAGTGTTCGGCGAGCGCTCGAGCGCCGCTAGGTAGGCGAGGTAACGCTCCGCAGGCTCGACCACCTCTCCTTCCTCGGTGACAAGCGTGAAGGACTCTGCGCCCGTGACCGGCATCAGCACCTTCTGAACGAGCACGCTCCCTCCCATCGGAGAAGCCGGATGTCGCAACCCTCTCCTTGAATGTATGACATTCAAGGCATCGAGCGGCGGATCGCCGGCGGCGGGTAACAACAGGGCATGCCGTCGGTCGAACAGCAAGCCAAGCGCCGCCAGCGCCAGATCATTGCCGAGATCGCCAAGCTCGGACTATGCCCGCCTGGGAGCCTGGTGACACGGATGACACGCTGCGGCACGCCCACATGCCGTTGCTCGAGTGATCCGGCGCAGCGCCACGGGCCCTACCCGACGTGGATCCACAAGGTCGGCACGAAGACCGTCACGCGCACACTCAGCCCATCCCAGCTAGAGCGTTACCAACCCCTGTTCGAGAACACCAAGCGTCTCCGGGAGTTGATCGGCGAGCTCGAAGCGATCGCGGCAGAGGTCGTCAAGAACACCGACGAATGGAGTCGCCGATGATCCCCGGCGTGCTTATCAACTACGAATGAGACACCGCTTTTGATAACGCGTCGCCGCCGAAGCCCGATACCCCTCGTCAGTTACAGAGAAGACGGGTCAAGTCCCGCTTGTGATAACGACGGCTACGGGCGGTGTCGGGCGATCCTGCCGAATCTGGCGGCAGCGGCGCCGCGTGTCAACGCCGCCTGAAACTGACCCTGCAGCGCAGCACCTCTGCTGGGCTGCCGCCGGTGACAACTGGCGTGCCCGGCCAGACCAATGATTGTCTAGCCGACGAACTGTTCGACGAGCCGGTTGACCTCCGCCGGGGCGAGCAAGTGGTTGAAGTGACCCACTCCGGGCGTCTGGGCATTCGTAAGAGTTGGCACAGGGCGGCCAGCCGCTCGGGTTCGTTGATCGAGGTATCGGCGTGGACGGCGAGCACCGGGACGCCCACGGCCTTGATGACGGTCTCGCCCGGCCAAGTCGCCATACCTCGGAAGCACTCGAGGGCGACATGGTTCGGCGCTGCGAGCATCTCAACGAGCACGCGCTCCTTCAGGACGGGGTCGTCACTCGGAAGGAACAACGACTTGCTTACGAAGTCACGCCGCACAGCTTCGGGGTCCGGCCCGGACATGGCCTCGACGAAGCCTGACAGCAGAGCCGCTAGCTCGGGAGGCGGGGCAATCGGCCCCGGCTCGACCAAGACAAGGGCAGAGACCAGCTGCGGATGGCGCGCCGTCAGTTCGATACCGACGATGGCGCCCATGCTGTGGCCGACGACGACAGCGCCTGTGACGCCGAGTTGTGTGCACAGCCATGCAACGTCGTCGGCTAAGACGGACATCGAGTAGTCGCCTTCAGGCGCATCGCTGTCGCCGTGGCCCCGGAGGTCGAGGGCGATGACGCGATGGCTCTCTCGGAAGTGCTCGCACTGCGGGGCGAAGTAGGAACGATCACACGTCCATCCGTGCACGAACACCATCGCGGGAGTTCCGGACCCGGCCTCCTCGTGGGACAACTTCACACCGCCGCGGTCCAGCGTGGCCACGTCCGTTGTCCTCTCTCGCTAACTCCCAGAAGCTCGGACTTCCGACACTGTTACGTCTTGGCGCGAACGCGCTCGGGCACTCGGTCGACCGAGGTTCAGTCGCCTGGCCGACGGGGTTCGGGTGCCACAGCCCCTTCGAGAACGCGAGATTGTTCGATCTGCGCACCCCCGGACACAGGTCGGGCCGTACCGATCGACGGCTACGCGGTGCGCACGAGATCGCCGTTCGGTACTTGTCAAGTTCGAACGGGGGCGCTGGGAAAGGCGCCCATATTGCCCCCTCCTGGCACGCCTCCCAATCAGCCTGAATGGACGTGGCTTCGAGGTAGTTCCCCTGTACGCGCAATAGGAGCTTGCGCCGCAACGCTGACAGCTGGACCTTGAGCTGCTCCGAGGACGACGAAGATGCTCCCTTTGACTCAATCAGGCAGATGCTCCAGAACGATGACATGCCGCCCGATTTCGGTGATGAGGCGGGTTTCGAATACTGGGCCGCGTTCGAGGGCGCGGCGATGGATACTTACGATGAGGTCAATAAGGCGCTGGCAGCCGAGCGCAAGTCGTAATCGCCAGCTACGCCGCGACCCTCGTCTGTCGTGGCGAGGGCATCCACGTCGTCCAGCGCCTGACGGCCACTCCAACATCGCGACCACCACGAAGTACTTGCACTTGTCGGACGCGGACCTGCTCGAGGCTGTCGACCGGGCGTTCCCAGAAAGCTGAGAGCAGTTACTCCACGGTCCGCATATCCGGCTACATGCCGAGCACTCCTCCAGCATCTTCAGGTAGGCCCGGTGGGCCTCGGTGAGAATCACGTAACTCGCGCCCACGATATGGGCGTCGCAGTACACTCCTCGACAAAGCCCTCGGCTAATTGAAGGGGACGGTGATCGGACCGGGCAGGCGTCGGTAGACGGCGAAGAAGTCGCGGTCGTCGGGGACGAGGTAGCGGGAGGTGGCCTGGTCGGGCTGGGGCTCGACCATTGTCGGCACGAGGCCGTGGCCGTGGGTGTAGGTGATGAGGGTGTGCCAATAGGGGTTGATGTCAAACTCCATCGCATCCACCGCGCCGACGTGCTGCAGGATC
>Ga0181521_10002296_pt1 | contig 23265 bp, 22 predicted proteins | sample PEATcosm2014_Bin_32_FD_119764 | JGI IMG/M metagenome (GOLD analysis project Ga0181521, IMG submission 119764) | Peatland microbial communities from MTU Mesocosm Facility, Houghton, MI, USA - PEATcosm2014_Bin02_60_metaG | ecosystem: Environmental > Terrestrial > Soil > Wetlands > Peat | place...
ACCAGCGCGTCGCAATGCTTCCGCACCTGCTCGTGCAGGCCTTTGCCCTCGCCGCCCAGCACCACCGCCGCTGGCGAAGCGTACTCCACCTGGTCGTAAGTCTCGGCGCCGCGCTCATCCAGGCCGTAGATCCAGAAACCGCGCTGTTTGATCTCTTCGAGCGCCCGGTTGATATTGGTGACGCGCACCACCGGCAGGTGTTCGAGCGCGCCCGCCGCAGCCTTGGCCACCACGTCGGTGACGCCGGCCGCGCGGCGCTCCGGAATCACCACCGCGCCCGCGCCCGCGGCGTGGGCCGTGCGGATGATGGCGCCCAGGTTGTGCGGGTCTTCCACGCCGTCGAGCACCACCAGCATTTCGCAGGCGGCCACGCCGTCGAGGTCGGCATACCGCTGAGCGGCGCCCATGGCCACCACGCCCTGGTGGGCCGAGGTGCCGGCTAGGCGGTCGAGCGCCGCGCGCGGCTCAAAGCGCACCGGAATGGAAGCGCGCCGAGCCAAATCGATGATTTCCTGCACGCGCGGTCCGCCGGCGCCTTGCGCCACCAGCAGGCGCTCCAGCGCGCGCTTCGCCCGCAGAGCCTCCGCCACCGGATGAATACCGCTCAATATCGCCATTTCGATGAATCCTGAATGAACTGGGTATCTCCCTCCACGAAATCGAATTCGGCGAGCTTCGCGGGTGGTTCCCAGCGCATTTCGTGGAAGATCACATTGCGCGGTTCACCGCCGAATTCGCTCACGCGAAAGAAGATCAGCAGTATGGTATCCCTGCCCGGATAGCTGTGCTGGTAGCGCATGATTTCTTCGCCCGCCGCGCCCACAATGCCGAGTTCCTCCTGGAGTTCCCGCGCCAGCGCCTGCTCGGGCGTTTCACCGGGCTCCACTTTGCCTCCCGGGAATTCCCATTTGAGCGGGTGAGACTGCTCGCGCTTCCTCCGGCAAATCAGACACCGCCCTTGGCGCTCAATGATCCCCGCCACCACCTGAACCATGCCAATATTGGAGCATAAATGTACCCTCCGCGCCTGATCGAGCACTTTCAGAATCCGCGCAACGTGGGGGAACTCGCGCCGCCGGCGGTGACGGTGGAGGTGTCCAACCCGGCCTGCGGCGACATTCTGCGTCTCTCCGCGCGGTTCGAGGCCGATGTGGCGGTGGAAGTTCGCTACAAGGTGCGCGGCTGCACCGCGTCGATTGCCGCCGGCTCCGCGCTCACGGAATGGATGGTGGGTAAGACACGCGCCCAGATGGCGGAGTTCCGAGCAGGCATCGTGGACCATGCCGTGGGCGGTTTGGCCGCCGAATCCAAGCACGCGGCCGCGCTCTGCGCCGAGGGGGTGAAGCTGCTCCTGAAAGCGAACCTTTTCCGCGATCATCCGTCTTAACGCATGAGGCTCAATGATGGACCTGATGCGAACCTGCTTGCAGGACTTGCGCTACGCCGTCCGCAACCTCCTGAAGTCACCCGGATTCACGGCCGTTGCGGCGATCACGCTGACCATCGGGATCGGCGCCAACACCGCTATTTTCAGCATCATCGACACCGTCTTGTTGCGGCCTCTGCCGTATCGCAGCCCCGGCCAACTGGTGCGGTTGTACGAGACCGAAGCCGCGCCCGGGCGGTATCCTTTCGCCGGACCGGATTTCGTGGACTGGAAGGCTCAGAACGAGACCTTCCAGGACATGACCCTGTTGGGCTGGCCGCACGACTTCAACCTCAGCGGCAAGGGACAACTGGACCACGTGCTGGGCGTCCCCACCGAGGCCAACTTCTTTTCCTTGCTGGGCGTCGACCCGTTGCTGGGCCGGACCTGGGCGCCGGGCGAGGACCAGCCCGGCAAGGACCAGGTGGTCATTCTCAGTTACGGCCTGTGGAGGAGCCGATTCGCCGGCGACCCCGGCGCGATCGGACGCACCATCGAGCTGAACTCCGAGAAACACACCATCGTCGGCGTCATGCCGGCCAGCTTCCGCTATCCCTCCAGGGCGCAGTTGTGGGTTCCGCTGGACATGGACGCCAAGAGCCTGGGCTCGCGCGGGAATCACTCGTTCAGCGCCATCGGAAGGCTCAAACCCGGAGTCGCGTTCCAGACGGCCCTGGCGGACCTCAAGCTCATCGCACAACGCCTCGAACAAACCTACCCGGACTCCAACGACAAGGTCGGCGCCACCGCCCTGCTGCTGCACGATGACCTGGTGGGCGACTCCCGCGGTTCCCTGCTCATGATGTTGTCGGCGGTGGGGCTGGTTTTGCTGATCGCTTGCGCCAACGTGGCGAATCTGCTGCTTTCCAGGGCCACCGCGCGCCAGAAAGAGATGGCCGTGCGCAGCGCGCTGGGAGCGGCCCGGGCGCGCCTGCTGCGGCAACTGCTGACCGAAAGCCTGCTGCTCTCCCTGTTGGGAGGGGCTCTTGGCGTGCTCGCGGCCTGGGGCATCATCGCCCTGTTTGCGCGCGCCAAGGTTACGGCCGTCCCGCAGTTCGCTATCGTTCAGCTCAACGGGGAGGTGCTGGCCTTCACGTTCGCGCTGGCGGTCGCCACGGGTGTGTTATTCGGCATCGTTCCGGCGCTGCGCACCTCCCGTCCCGATCTCCACGAGGAGCTGAAGGGCGGCGCCGGAAGCGCCATCAGCCCGGGCCGGCGGCGCCGTTCCACGAGCAACGCGCTGGTGGCGGCCGAAATGGCGCTGTCGCTGCTACTGCTGGTCTCGGCCGGGCTGTTGCTGAAGGATTTCGCGCGGCTGCGCAACCTGGAAATCGGGGTGCGACCGGAGGGCGTGTGGACCGCGGCTGTGCGCTTGCCCGAGGCGTCCTACAAGACCGGCCGGCAGCAATTCAGTTTCTCGCAGGCGCTGCTGGAGAAATCTGCCCGCGTCGCGGGAGTGGACGCCGCCGCCATCAGCGATCGCCTGCCTCTGGAGGGCGGCAGCAACTACTACATCACGCTCCGCGGACAGACGTCTCAGAAGAGCAACAAGCTGGTGGAGAACCACTCCGTCTCTCCCGGCTACTTCCGCGCCATGGGAGTGCGCCTGCTCCAGGGCCGGCTGTTTACGCCCGAGGACGTGGACCAGGCTCTGACGCTGGACGCGCGCCGGCAGCAACTCACGGAAGGCGGCGGCCGGCTGCCCCCCGGCCAAGCCGACGCCATGGTCTACCCCACGGTGATCAACGCATGCATGGCTCGGTTCTTCTGGCCGAACCAGAGTCCTCTCGGCCAGATGTTCTCGCAGGGCAGCGATCACGGGCCCTGGAGGCAGGTGATCGGCGTGGTGAACGACGTCCGGCAGACGGGACTCACCCACAAGCCTGTACCGGAAGCGCTCGACCCGTTCGACGGCGATTCGGGCCTGTATCTGGTGTTGCACACTTCCCTGCCTCCAGCCAGCCTGACGCCGCAGGTGCGCCGTGCGCTGGGCCAGATCGATTCCAGCCTGCCATTATTCTCGGTCCGCACCATGGACCAAGTGATCGCCGACAATGCGCAGGGCCAGCAGTTTCTCAGCGTGCTGGTAGGATCGTTTGCGGGGTTGGCAATGGTGCTGGCCGCGGTGGGAATCTATGGCGTCCTGTCCTACGCGGTAACCGAGCGCACGCGCGAGATCGGTATTCGGATCTCGCTGGGTGCCAGCCGGGGTCGCGTGCTGGGCGAAGTCATGTGGGAGGGTATGCGCCTGGCGGCGATCGGCCTGGTAGCCGGCATGGCGGGTGCGTTTGCCGCCGGACGCGTGCTGGCCAGCTTTCTGCACGAGGTCACCCCCGCCGACCCCACGATCCTCGTTCTGACCGCCGGGCTGCTGGCAGTCGTGGCTCTAGTGGCGTGCTACCTGCCGGCTCGGCGCGCGGCGCGGCTGGACCCCATGGCGGCGCTGCGGTATGAGTAAGACGCGGGGCCTAGATTGCCACTGCCGCGAAGCGCAGCCGCTCGAGTTCCGCCGCCAGGCTAGCGAGCGACACGCGGCACTCGGGGAATTCGTGGTCGGCCGCTTCGCGTTCGATCCGCTTGAGCACCGCGGCGGCCGCATTGGCCCCCACGTTGGCGCAGGCGCCCTTGGAATAGTGCGCCAGCCGCATGCACTTCTGCGTATCTTCCTCGCGAATGGCAGATTCCAGGAACGGCATCTGCCGCGAAGTATCGTCAATCAACGTCGCCAGAATCTCGCGCATGAGATCTTCGTCGTCGAGCGTCACGTCGCGGAGCTGCGCCCGGTCCAGCACGATAGTTGCGTCGGGAACCCGCACGACTTCATTGTGCCAGCACCAGGGCAAATAGGGAATCGGCGGAAGACCTTAGAATGGCCCACTAGTTGCCTTATCGCGGCCGCGCGGCGCCGAACGTGAAGGACGTTCCGATCACCCGGAGATTGGAATCCAACACCGCGCTGGCCAGGAATCCCGGGGCCAGCGGGGTGCCGAAACGCATGTCGAGCACCTCGACCCGCTGGCCGTTCTCGGGCTCCGAAACCGGCTCGATGCGCCAGAGCGGAAACTGTGCGAACCGCAGGAACTCCTGGATGGTGGGAGTGTGGCGCGCGGCCTCCAGGGCGGCGTTGGGCTCCGGTTTGTAGAAGAGGGTGCCGCGCGTGGGGTCGAAGTCGGCCGCCAGGTTCACGTCTTCCACCTCGTAGAAACCGCCGGTTTCCACCAAGCCCCGCCAGCGCAGAGGGTTGGCGGGGTGGGGCAGGGCGGCGACGCGCAGCGGGATGGAATCCCCATAGAGCCGCGAATCCAGCTCCGCCACGGCGCGCGCGTGGAAAACGCCGCGGCCGCAGTTGTACAACAACAGAAACGCCAGCGCGAATATGGCGAACCCGCGGCCATGGTTCCGATCGCGCACCGTTCCCGAACTGACTTCCGAGCCGACCAGGCGGGCCACAAATGGTCCCGCGATCCCCAGCAGCAAGGCGCCCCAGATCCAAATGTCGATCACGCTGGTGAGGTCCAGCCCCAGCCATTCCCCGGAAAAAGGCAGCCACGGGCGGATGCCGTACATGTTGGTGAGGTCGAGCAGCAGGTGCGACGCCACCCCGATCAGCGCCGCGAAAAACGCCCCCAGCCAGCGGACCGGCTTGCGGCTGGCCACCCTCACCACCAGCACCGCCAGGAGGGCCATCACCGGCATGGCCGCCAGCGAGTGGGTCAGGTGCCGATGATAGTGCAGGTAGTTTAGCGGCCCTCCCGCCAAGCTCAGGACGTCGATATCGGGGGCGTTGGCCGCCAGCAGCAGAATCGGCAAGGCTCGCGGGGTCCAGCGTCCCAATCCAACCCTGCTCAAGAACAGGCCGGTCGCCGTATGGGTAAGGGTATCCATTGCGTGGTGCCGGACTATCTATTGTAAGGGGGAACGGGACCCCGATGGCTACAGCCCGCGGGAAATAACCTGCTACGCGGACAACCGCAGCTCAAGCCGCCCGGAGCGCGGTGGGAGAGGCACTGCCAGCAAACAACGGCCATGCTCCTTACGGATCAGGCCGCTAAAGTATTCATTCAGCGGGTACAGGGCGTACGGCTCGAGTTCGGCGAAGACCCGTCCCAGCCTCTGCTCGATGCGGTAGATGGAATGAAAGAAGCTGCCGCGATCCAACTGCAACTGGCGGCAACAGAGTCTCCAGTCCGCCCCCAGCACAAAGTGAAATCGGAAAAGCCGGTGTTCGTAATCGTCCAGCACGCGACGGCTGACCAGGCAAAAGTCGGCCATGTACTCTTCACGCTTGCGGGAATAGGCCCGCCGGCCATCACGGCCGCCGCAGAATTCCAGCGAGACCGTGCCGGTGTGCTCCCCTTCCACGGCGAACTGCCGAAAACGGTTGAAACACGTGCGAAAAACCGCACGAAATACGCAATCGCAAGGTGCTTCCTTTCCGTTACGGACAAGGCGCATACCAAGACCCTGGCAATGCGTGCATGACGCCTGTGCCAGCCCTATCGAGTTCGACCTGTTCCACTGCATGTTGAGAATATCCTCCTGTGGCGCCGGGCTTTGTAAACGGGGCCGGCGCCAACAGCTTGTTCAAATTTAGCGCCACATAAGAAAATGTCAAGCATTTCTATTAAGCATTTTTTGAAATAATATTATAAATTGAATACGAATATCACGTATCACCATGTTTTTAGAATGGGTAATATGAGATAAACCTGAGATAATTCAAACTGGGCAGTCACCGGATTATAACCTTGGTACAATAAGCTCTAGTACTACTCTATTTCCCATGGAAATAGGGTTCACGGGAGTGGTGTGAACTTTCGCGACCTCCGGCGGCGGCTCGTCGCCCACCTTCGCATGCTCGTTCGTAGCGGGGAGGCCACCGAGCGGGGTCTCGCCCGGCTGACCGGTGTTTCGCAGCCGCACATGCACAATGTGCTCAAAGGCAAGCGGCTTCTTTCACTGGAAATGGCGGACCAGGTTGTCGGCCAACTGCATCTCGATCTGCTGGATTTCATCGAACCGGGGGAATTGCTGGAATGGCAGCGCCGCCGTTAAGTTTTTCAACGGTGCAAACGCGCCCAATGCCAGTTAAATAAGCCGCTGCGGTGTCCAGAATAAATCGTGGGGCGGTCCGCGGCGCACCGTGGAGCAGGCGTTTCGCCTGCCATGCCGGTATTACTGCCGGCATTCCCCGAAGAACGTCGGCACGGACGCCGGCGTGGCAACCTGAAAGGTCGCTCCACGGATCGAGCGCAGGCGCATTTCTTGCGTCGCACCATACCAGGCTTATTTAAGTGGCATTGGGCGGAAGCGCCTGCCCGACAAGGTGGGACAGACGCTTTCGTCTGTCAATCCGGTGATCTCAGCGATTTTTTCACAGCTTAGCAGTATGCTGGAATGGAGGACGGGAGGCGTCGAGATTGAGACGGTTGGGAATTCGGGAGCAGGTCCGGGACGCTCGGTTCAAGCGGCTGGCACGGAGCATTGATGCGCTGGCGGAGAAGGACGAGAGCTTTCTGCGGCGCGCCCGCGAAATAGCCGAGCTCCGCAGGACCGCGGCCGTCGGCCTGTATGCCACCTGCTTCGAGTTCGTGAACTCTCTCAACCGTTTGCTTTCCCGCTCGGAGATGGTGCTCGATCCGCCGGAGTTCTCCCCGGACGCCTTTCTGGAAGATGCGAAGAACCTGTTCCAAATCAACGTGCAGGGGAGAATTCTTCAAGTCGAGTTTGAGGCCGCGCCGGGGCTGATCTCGACCGAGGACTTACGCATTCCATACACCCTCCAGGGTGTCGTCCGCGGATTCAACCAGGAACTGCTGGATCGCAGCCTCATCGAAGAGCAGCTCCTCTTCTATACCCTGGAAAAGGACAAGAAGATGTGGCGCTTCTTCGATGCGCGCACCTACCGCTCCGGCCCATTCAACCAGGAATACCTCATGTCGCTGATGGAGCAGTTGATCTGACGCCCCCAACATTGTTGACTCGATTTCGCCTCGTTGAACATCAAATCAACGGCAGGAATGCACGAAAGGAAGGTGTGTGTGAGTTCAAGGAAAGATCCCGCCGGGTTCTCCCGGCGCGGGTTCATCCGCGGGGTGGGCCTGGGCAGCGGCGCGGTGGGAACGGGCCTGCTGGAACGGGAAGCGGCCGCGGCACCCGCCCCAGCCAATGTGGCTGGACCCGGGCCGGTCGCGATCACGCTCACGATCAACGGAAAACCCCTCAATGTGACGGTCGAGCCGCGCGTGACGCTGCTCGACGCCATGCGCAATTACCTGGACCTGACCGGCGCGAAGAGAGTCTGCGACCGCGGCACCTGCGGAGCCTGTACCGTCATCCTGGCGGGCAAGACCGTGTACAGTTGCAGCGTCCTGGCCATCGATGCGCAGGGCAAGAATATCGAAACCATCGAAGGCCTGGCCACCGGAAACAATCTGCACCCAGTTTCCGCGGCCTTCGTCAACCATGACGGGCAGCAGTGCGGATACTGCACTTCGGGATTCGTGATGGCGGCCAAGGGCTTCATCGACACGCATCCCAACCCCACCCTGGAGGACGTGAAGCACGGATTGGGTGGCAACCTGTGCCGCTGCGGCACCTATATGGGGATTCGTCAGGCGGTGGTCGAGGCCGCCAAGGAAATGAAGGGAGGGAAGAATGGCTAACACTCCGGACTACAACTGGCCGCCCATGGACAAACGCCGCGTCATCGGCAAGCCCTATAAGCGCCTGGACGGGCCGTCGAAAGCCAGTGGCCGCGCCAAGTACTGCTCGGATCTCAAGCCCAGGGACCTGCTCTTCGGGGTCTACCTGACCAGCCCGCACGCCCATGCGCGCATCACCAGCATCGACACCAGCGCGGCGGAAAAGACCGCCGGCGTCAAAGCGGTGCATGTGGTTTCCCCCGCCGGAACCGAGATCCAGTGGGCGGGGACGGAGATTGCGGCGGTGGCGGCCACCACCGAAGAGATCGGCCGCGACGCCGTGCGCAAAATCAAGGTGGAGTATGAAGTACTGCCGCACCTGGTGAAGGACGACGACCTGAGTAAGGCCGGGACGCGCGCCAAAGCAGCGGGCGAGAAACTGGTGGGCGATCCGGACAAGGCTTTCCAGGAGGCCGAAGCGGTTTCCGAGGGGCAGTACGGCATTCCAGTGGTTACGCACTGCTGCCTGGAGACGCATGGGCAAGTCATCCAGTGGCAGGGCGACCAGATCCACGTGTTTCCCTCGACGCAGGATGTCACGCACTATGCCGGCTCGCTGGGGCCGAACCTGAAGGTGCCGATTGCCAATATCCACGTCAGGCAGGACAACATTGGCGGCGGATTCGGCAGCAAATTCGCGCCGGATTCCTGGGGCCAGGTGGGCGCCTTCCTTTCGCAGAAGGCCGGCGGCCGTCCGGTGAAATTGTTCCTCGACCGCGCCACCGAGCAGATGATCGCGGGCAATCGTCCTTCGACGTACGCCAAGATCAAGATCGCCGGCAAGAAGGATGGCACCGTCACGGCGTGGCAGTCGGAATCGTGGGCCACCGGCGGTTTTACCGGCGGCGGCTCGCCGCCCCTGCCGTACATCATCGACACCATTCCGAATCAGCGTCTGCACCATACGTCCGTCTCGGTGAACGCCGGGCCGAACCGTGCGTGGCGGGCGCCGAATAACCAGCAAGCCAGCTACCTGACATGTAGCGCGCTGGAGGACTTCGCGGCCAAGATCGGGATGGACCCGATGGAGGTGTTTCAGAAGAACGTCGCCTACGCCCCTAGCGCGCGCGTGGAGACATACCGGTACCAGTTGCAGAAGGCCGCCGAGATGGCGGACTGGAACAAGCTGTGGCATCCGCGCGGGCAGGGCGGCTCCGGCGTGGTGAAGCGCGGTCTGGGCCTCGGCTTCAGCGCCTGGGGCGGCGGCGGGCATCAGAGCCAGTGCCGCACCACCATCAACCCGGATGGCTCGGTGCTGGTGGAAATCGGCACGCAGGACTTAGGCACCGGAACGCGCACCATCATCACCCAGGTGGCGGCCGAGACCCTGGGGCTGGCGATGGGCGGGATTAAGCTGATGATCGGGTCGAACGACCTGCCGCCGGACAGCGCCTCGGGCGGGTCCACAACCGTGGGCGGCGTCTCCTCTTCCACGCGCAAGGCGGCGGTCAACGCGCTCGCCAAGCTGTTCGAAGTGGCCGCGCGGGCGCTGGGCGCTCAGCCCGAACAGTTGGAGGCGGTGGACGGCCACATCCGCGTCAAAGACAATCCCAGCAAGACCCTCACGTGGCAGGCCGCCTGCCGCAAGCTGGGGACCACCAAGATCTCCGAAATGGGCGAGAACAATCCGCGCAATCCCGGGGGCCTCAACACCTCGGGCGCCGCCGGCATTCAGGTTGCCGACGTCTCGGTGGATACGGAGACGGGGCTGGTCAAGATGAACCGCTATGTGGCCGTGCAGGATTGCGGCATGATCATCAACCCGCGGCTGGCGGAAAGCGTGGTCTACGGCGCCGTCATCATGGGGATTAGCACCGCTCTCTTCGAAGAGCGCGTCATGGACGGGCAGACCGGCCGCATGCTGAACCCCGACATGGAGTTCTACAAGCTGGCCGGCATCGACGATATCGGCGAGATCATCGTGCATCTGGACATCCGGCCGGAAAACGACAAGCGCGGCATCGTCGGCCTGGGTGAGCCGCCGGCCATCGCCATCTGCGCGGCGGTCGGAAATGCGGTAGCCAACGCGATCGGAGTGCGGGTCCCCAACATTCCCATGACTCCGGACCACGTGCTGGCCGCGCTGGAAGGGAGGAACGCATAATGCAGTCCTTTGAATTTGCCAATCCGGCGACCGTCCCGGAAGCCCTGGGCCTGCTCGCACCCCGCTGGGGACAGGCCGATCTACTGGCCGGCGGTACGGACCTCCTCAGCCGCATGAAAGAGTACCTCGACACGCCTAAGCGCGTGGTGAACATCAAGAACATCAAGGAACTCGAGGGCATCCAGAAGACCGGCGCCGGGCTGCGCATCGGCGCGCTGGTCACCATGGAAGAACTGGCCACCAATGCCGACGTCCGCGCCGGGTACAAGACGCTGGCCGACGCGGCGGCGGGCATTCCCAGCCCGCAGATCCGCAACATGGGCACGGTGGGCGGCGACTTGTGCCAGCGCCCCCGCTGCTGGTATTACCGGCAGGGCTTCGGGCTGCTGGCGACGCAGGACGGTAAGCCGCTGGTGCCGGATGGCGAGAACAAGTTCCACGCCATTTTCGGCGGCGGCCCGGCTTATTTCGTGAGCCCGTCGAGCCTGGGGCCGGCGCTGGTGGCGCTGGGCGCAAGGGTGAAACTGGTTTCGGCGAAGGGCAGCCGAGAAGTTGCGGTGGCCAAGTTCTTCGTCGCGCCCAAGGACGAGAACACGCGCGAGATCGCTCTTCTTCCGAACGAGATCCTCACCGAGATCCTGGTTCCGGCCGGCGCCGTGCGCAGCGCCACTTACGAGGTGCGGCAGAAAGAGGCGCTGGATTGGCCGCTGGCAACCGCATCGGTGGTTTTGCACATGCGCGGCAATACCGTCGCCGCGGCGAAGGTGGTGCTGGGGCACGTCGCGCCCACGCCTTGGGAAGCTCCCGAAGCTGAACAGGCGCTGGTGGGCAAAACCATTACGCAAGAGTCCGCCGAAGAGGCCGGAAAGGCCGCCGTCTCGGGCGCCCAGCCGCTCAGCCAGAACGCCTACAAGGTGCAACTGGCAAAAGTGGCCGTGAAGCGGGCGCTGCTCGAGGCGGTAAAGGTGAAGGCATAACCATGATGGAACGTTCCGGTTTGACCAACATTGGCAGCAACCGCTGCGAGAAGCTGCGCTGGAAGGGCATGTACATCGAAGCCGAGTGGGACCCTACCATCCAGCACAGCAACGATGGCGCCTTCTGGTGCCAGCACACGTTCAATTGCCTGGGTCCGGACGGCAAAGCAGTCGACGAGTTCGAATGCAGCCCGGGCCGGAAGTGTTACGAAGAATTGTAGCGCCGCTGGCGCTACGGGTATAATCGAACTAGGGGGAAACTGGGATGCTGAAACTCTTGGGTATGGCGGTCGCGGTGTCGGCGGCTGCTTCTATCTCGTTGGCTGCGGGGCTTCCGGCCCGCGGCGTTTCCGGTAACTACATTGAAGCCCGCACCGCGGACGTCTTCACCGGCCCGTGTTTTGCCAACGGCGAGGTGGAGATGAATGGCAAGGAGGCGGTGTTCGGCTGGAAGATCAATAGCGGCAACTGGCAGGGCGTGAGCCTGGAGGGGCTCTCGGTGGTCGGAGTGATTCGCTCCGAGCACACGCTCGGCAACGTGTATGAGCCGGTCAACCCGGTGAGGGCGGTTCTCATTGTGGACAGCCGCGCGGATGCCGAGCAACGCCTGGCGCTCCAGAGCTTCGCGAAGCATATGGGCGGCGCCCTGCTCGGGGACATCGTGAAGGTGGACTACGCTCCCATCGAGCTGACCATCCAGGACGGCAATATCCACGGCGGCGCGGCCAAACTCACGGCCGGCTCGCTGGCCGCCATCCAGACGCGCGCCATGCAAGCCGCCGACCACACCTGCGGCAACGAAGACGTGTTCTATCCGCCGCTGACCGCGCTCGACCACGCCATGCCGGCTTATGCGCTGGCGGACTCCTTCCAGGGCGATGGCTTGGGCGAAACCTGGAGCAACGGTCCCCGCCGCAGCGGTTTTCTGGGGACGTTCCACGTGGCGTCGGAGTAGACCGGCTTTACGGCGCGGACAGCGTCACTTCTTTACCGCTTGCGGAGCGCGCCCGCCCGCGGCCGGCTGGCCTGTCACTTCGAACTTCATGGGGACGGAAATGTCCCAGCCAGCCCGCTTCAATTGGTCGACACTCCTGACCAGAGTTCCGTCCACCTTGACGTTCTTAAACAGGATCGGCCCTACATTCGTCCCGGTAATCTTGGCGGGCCGGCTGGGCGTATAGAACGTGCAATTCTCGAACACGAAGTTGGTCAAGGGCGAATCCCCGCCGTCGATGTAGATCTGCCCGCCGTCATGCTCCCACGTGCAGTTGATAAAGTGGAAATCGTCCAACGCTTGCTTGCTGCTCGCTCTTGTGGGATACCCCCGTCCTGTAAAGTACGCGGGAGTGAATTGAATCCAAATGGCGAACTTATTCTGGGTCGAAATGAAGTTCACATCCTCGAAGCGCACGTGCCTGGCCGCCGGGATACCGCCATACCCCAGGACCAACGCCGAGGTGTAGCCGTAGTCCACGAATCCCTTCACCACCACGTCCTCCAGGCCGGCGCCCGCGCCGCCATAGAAGGCAAATGCATCGTCCATGGTCATGGCGAATCCATTTTCAATCAGGATATGCTTGCTGCCTCCGGTCAGGTCGTAAGCGTCGTCGTGGTACTGTTGTTTGCGGTTGATGAGCTTGACGTTTCTGCTGGTGAAACCGTCGGTGTTGCTGACCGTCACGGTCCAATAGGAGGAGCGGAGGAGGAACAGATCCTGGAAGGTGACGTTCTTGCAGTTGGAGACCGTATAGCCCTTTACGCCAGACCCATGCGGATCGTTCACCAACCCCTCCGGCGTTCTGGCCTTCCCGTCCCCCGTGTCGGGTTGGATATCGTGCCACAACCACGGATAGCCCTGCGCGTCGACGGTTCCCCGGCCCATGATGCTGGCATTCTCGACATTCTCAAAGAAGAACAGCGCTCGCTCCCTTCTTCTCCCGCCTGCACCTGTCGCGGGCGGCAAGACGTAGTCGGCATTCTTGGTGGACCCTTTAATCGCGGCTCCGGCCTCGACGTAAAACTTGACATTGCTCTTCATCGCCACCAGGCCCGTCAGGTAAACGCCGCCCTTCGGGAAAAAAAGCACGCCGCCCCCGGGCCTGGCGGACACGTCGGCAATGGCCTGGTTGATCTTGGCGGTCTCGACGGTCTTACCGGTATTGTCGATTTTGTAGTCCATGATGTTGACCACGTTCGGATCGCCGAGTTTAGGAGCGTTCGCCTCGGGCGCGTCGGCGAACAGCAACAACCCCGTGCTGGAAAACAGCGGCTCTTCGTTGATGAAGACGACCAGGTAACGCGGCCGGTCGAGATCGAAGCTCACCGTATTGCCCTTGATCTGCGGCTGTATGTGGTAAGCCAGCGGCCTGATGTAACAGGTTTTCACGTCCCTCTCGCTGATGAGCGAGGTGACCGTGACATGCACCTTGCCGGTCATGCTGAAGGCGGCGTAATCCATCCAATTGAACTGGTTGAACGTCGGAAAACGATATGCAAACACGGGCTGGCCGTCCACTGTCACCTGGTAGGCCAAGCTCGGCGATGCGCCCGGATACGGGGGCGTAGGGACGGCCGTGGCGAAGCTGGCCGCCGGCCAAAACATCGCAAGCATCACAATCGAGACGACGAATAATCTAGACGCCATTGTGTTCCTCTCCTAGATAATACCGAAGGTTGTCCACTCCGGTGCGCCCCTTAAACGGCTTCGAGCCGGCGCAGGCGGTGCACGTGAACGAGTAGGTTGTTTTCTACGCCTCTTCGGCGGATAGCTCGTCCAGCACGGCAGCCGCCTTGGTCAGGTTGTCAACCCCGAAGACCGCCAACGCCAGCGTCGATCCCGGCTCCAGTCCGCAGTAGGAGTAGTCGATGTTGATCTGCTTTTCGCCCAGCCGCGCGGCTGCGCGGCCCAACTCGCCCGGACGGTGCGCCAGCCTGATTACAGCGACCTCCGTCTCCTCGAAGATCATGCGCAGGCCGCCCAGCACCACTTTGGCGGTGGCCGGGTCGTCCACCAGTATTCGGGCCAGGCTCTCGCCCTCCTCTACATACGATTGTAAAGCGAGGATGTTCACTCCACGCTCCGCCAGAGCGAGGAAACACCTCCCCAGGGCGCCCGGTTTATCTTCAATCGTTATTGTGAATTCCTTCGCCTTCGCCATGCGACTTGATTCCCTTCCTTTCTACCCCCCGCCTTCCGCGGATATCGCGTTCATCAGCGACTGCACGCGCTCAGCCGAGCCCGTGAACAGATTCCACGGCGGCCGGCGGTAACTCAACATCTGGCGGTAAATGACATCTTCCAGACTGGAGTTGATGCCCCATCCGGCCAGGTATTGCAGCCGCAGATCTCTGTCGCGATTCAACTCGGCGCCTCGGTACCACGGTTCCAGGTCGGACTTCTGGCCGGCATACGTCGCCAGCAGATCCACGGCCGAGTGAATCCCGATTTCGTTGAGCGATTCCGCCACCGCCCGGTAATCCGGGCTGTTCAGCCGCTGTTCGACCTCGTCCAGGTTGATCTTCAGCGGCCCGGCCTGCCCCAGGAAAACCATGTCATAGCCCTGTCCACTGACGGTGTTGGCCCATACCGTCCCGTAGGGGAAAACCTCCATGAACGTGGCCAGCTCGCTCTTCACCGTCTTCACGTCGCTCTCATACAGAGGCACATACAGGGTGAACATGCCGCCCGGATTCAAGTGCCGCTTCACCGCCTCGAAGTACTCTTTGGAATACAGCGCGGCGGTGCCTTTGACGAACACATCCAGCGGGTCGGAGGCGATGATGTCGAATTTCTCGGGCGTCGTCAGCACATAGTGGCGCGCGTCGTCGTACACGATGCGCGTGCGCGGGTTGTCGAGGACATCGTAATCCTCGCGGGCGAAGTAGCGCGTCGAGATGGGCGGAATGATCGGCTCGATTTCGCAGACGGTGATTCTCTTGATGCTGGGATAAGTCGTGAACGTGCCGGCTGAGACTCCCGCGCCGAATCCGATTCCCAGCACCGACTGCGGATGCGCATGAAGCAGCGCCGGCAAGTGCCCCACGGTGCGCTGCAGCTTCATATCGTAGGGCTCCGTGGTCGCCTCCACGTGGCCGTTGACGTCCACCTCGGTGGCCCCGTCGTTCCACTGCGAAATGGCCACCGAGGAATTCCTTCCCTCGGCCGTGTAGAGGATTTTCGCCTTGCCGGCCGAGATGGCCATGCGGCGTCCATAGGCGATCAGCTCGCCGGGGATCGCGTCGACACTCCAGGCCAGCAGACCCGCCACCAGCATGGATGCCGCGAGGCCCGCCGCCAGCGCTTTCGACCGGTGCCTGCGCGCGTGCGGCGCCAGCACCAACAGTGCGCTCAGGGCCGAGACCACCAGCAGCACGCGCTCGGAATTGCGTGTGCCGATCCAGGGAATCAGCGCCAGGCTGACACTGAGTGCCCCCACGATGGCGCCCAGCGTATTGGCCGCATAGATGCCTCCCACCAGCCGCCCCGGATCCTCGCCCGGCGAAGCCACCGCCCCCAGTGCCAGCGGGAAGCTGGCGCCCCACAGAATGGCCGGCGGCAGGATGGCCCACAGGCAGCGCACCATGTCGAGCTGGAAGGTGTGCCACGGACTGATGGCCAGCAACGGGTTGATGGGCCAGTACGGCAGCGAGTCGGCGATCATGTAAGCCGCCCAGGCGATCCCCAGAGTGAGCAGAACCTGGCACCAGCCCAGCGCCAGCCGTGCCCCCGAGGCGCCTCGCACGGCGCGCACCAGCCACGACCCGCCGCCGCTGCCCATCGCCAGCCCGATCAAAAACACCGCCAGGATGATGGAGAATACGTACACGGTCGAACCCAGCATCATCCCCATCAACCGCGTCCACACCACCTCGGCGCCCAAAGCGCACGCGCCGGAGAGCGCGATGGTGACGTAGACCGTCCACTGCGCGGCGATCTCAACGCGAGCTGGCGCGGCGTCCACCTGCGCCGGCGTTCGGGCCGCCAACCCCAAGCTCACCGCCGCCACCACCACGTTGATGGCCGCTGCGACATATGTGGCCGTGGCCGTGTTGTAGATTCGCAGCAGATAGAATCCCGCGAGCAGGCAACCGAACACGGCCCCCACCGTGTTCCCGCCATACAGCAATCCCCACCACGATACGCCGCGCGGCGTGGATTCCACCCAGCGCACGATGGCCGGCAGCGATGCTCCCATGAGCACCGTGGGCGGCAGCAGGCATACCGCACAGATCAGCCCGCGCAGCAGCATACCCGGCATACCGTGCTCCGCCCCGGCTACGTAGACGCGATCGATGTACGGAATTCCAACCAGCACCAGGAGGCCGCAGAGAGCAATCCCCACCTCCAGGACGGCGTAAATCCGCAAAGGATGCCGGCGCGCGAATCCGAGGCGCGGCAGTCCGACGCTGCCCACGCATAAGCCGCCCATGAAGGTGGCCAGCAATACCCCCAGCGACACCGCCGTCGACCCGATGGCCAGTTGCAGCAGTTGATACCAGACAATCTCGTAAATCAGCGCCGAGCAGCCGCTGCCCGCGAACAGAAGCAGCAGCACAGGAAAGAAACGCGAGGCGTCGAAACTCGCCGGTTTGGTTTGGTCCATAGTTACACCGTCTCGCCACGCACCAGGTCTTCGAAAGTCTCCCTCCGGCGGATCACGCGATAAGCGGCGCCTTCCACCAGCACCTCCGCCGCGCGCGGACGCGAATTGTAATTCGAGGAAAGCACGAAGCCGTAAGCCCCCGCCGCGCAGACCGCCAGAAAATCGCCGGGCATGACGTTGGCCATCTGCCGCCCGCGCGCCAGGAAATCGCCGGTCTCGCAGATGGGGCCCACCACGTCCGCGGTCACCGGCGGAAGCGAATTCCTGCGCACCGGAACGATCTCGTGGTGGGCGTGATAGAGCGAGGGACGGATGAGGTCGTTCATGGCCGCGTCCACCACCACGAATTCCTTGGGGCCGTTCTTCTTGCGGTAGAGCACGCGCGTCAGCAGCACGCCGGCCGGTCCCACGATGGAACGTCCCGGTTCGACCATCACGCACAGGCCGCTTTCGCGCAACCGCGCGCGCAGGCTCTCGATGAATTCGCGGATGGCCGGCGCCTTCTCGCTGTCGCGATACCGAATGCCCAGGCCTCCACCGAGGTCCAAGTGCCGGATGGGGCGCCCCTCGGCGCGCAGTGCGGCAACCAGCGCCAGCAGTTTCTCGACCGCTTCCAGGATTGGCGCGGGATCGAGAATCTGCGATCCGATGTGGCAGCTCACTCCTTCGGCCGAGAGATTTTTCAACGCGCGCGCGCGATCGTAAACCGCCAGCGCTTGCGGCATGGCGATGCCGAACTTGTGCTGGCTGAGCCCGGTGGAGATGTACGGATGAGTGGAGGCGTCCACGTCCGGGTTCACGCGAATCGAGAAGCCCGCCTTCACTCCCCGCCGCCCGGCCAGGGCATCGATGAGCGCCAGCTCCGCTTCCGACTCGCAGTTGAAGTTGTGAATCCCGCTGGCCAGCGCGTACTCCACCTCGTCGGCGGTCTTGCCCACTCCGGAGAAGACCACCTTCGACGGGTCCCCGCCCACCTGGAGCACGCGGAACAATTCGCCGCCGGAAACGATGTCGAAGCCCGCTCCGGCTTTGGCCAGCAGTCCGAGGACCGCCAGCGACGAGTTGGCCTTCACCGCGTAACAAACCGAGTGCGGAAGATCGCCGAAAGCTTCGTCATAGGCGCGATAATTCGCCAGAATCGCCTGGCTGGAGTAGACGTAGGCCGGAGTGCCGACGCCGTGAGCCAGGTCCGCCAGCGCGACCTGCTCGCAATAAAGATCGTCTTGGGAATATGAAAACATCTGGGTGATGAGCCGATTGGCTGCCGCCTTTGCCAGTATGGCACGCGGCGTCGGCGCCAGGTGGTGCGGCGCAGGGCGTGCGCGCCCGCGGCCGCGCTCTGGTCGAAACAATCCACCAGTCCCGGAAAAGACGCCGCCAACTGGCGGTTGGACAAATCGCGCAAGCCGGACCGGGCATGCGATAATAGCACGCTTGACATACCTACTCGGATTCCTCATCGCCGCGGCTGTGACGCCGGTGTACAAGAGACGCCGCCAGGTGAACCTGCGCGCGCTGGCCGGGGTGCCGTTGCGCGCGGCGCTTTCGGTGGCGCTATTCGGGCTGGGGCTGGAACTCTGCTGGAAGGCTTGTTTTTGAACCATGGGTTCTCCGAATTTGCTTCGAAAGATGAAACGGGATTGGAATCAGCGCGCTCGCGAGAACTTTCAGTATTATATTGTCAATTCCCGCACAGATTGGTCCGATGCGGACTTCATGGCTTCCGGGGATCAAACCGTCGAGCGCTATGTTTTGACGGATATGGAGAACGTGTGTCAGGGCAAGCGGCCATGCGACATGAAGGTGCTCGATTTCGGTTGTGGAGCCGGGCGTGTGACCCGGTCGCTAGGGAAGCTGTTCGGTGAAGTTCACGGTGTCGATATCAGCAGCGAGATGCTGAAACTGGCCGGAAAAGCGCTGGCGGACTTGCCTAATATCCGGCTGTACGAGACGAACGGACAGGACTTGGACGTTTTAGGAGACGCGCTGTTCGATTTTGCATTCTCGTTCTCCGTCTTTCATCACATTCCGGGCAAGGCCATCATTGAGAACTGCATCGGGCAAGTCGGCCGGCATCTTCGCTCCGGCTGCCTGTTCAAGTTCGAAGTGCAAGGCCATCCATTTGAAGCCCCGGAAGGCGATACGTGGCTGGGCACGCCGCTGAGTGAGCGGGACATGCTCGAAATTGCGGACCGAACCGGCTTTGAATCGCGCTACAGAGTGGGGGAAGGTAAAGAGTCCTACTGGCACTGGTTTTTCAAGAAATAGGCCGTCTTTATTCCGCGGCGCACCGAATGCCGAGCTTGCCGCCTCGGTGTTCTGGCTCGACCGAGCCGCGGTACGACGCACGCGTGAGCCTGGAACTGCTGCCCCACGAACCGCCGCGCGGCTGTTTCAACTGGCCGCTGGCGGGCCCGGTTGGATCGGTCTGCGCGCCGGCCTGGTAGGGGCCATACCAATCCGCGACCCACTGCCACGAGTTTCCCAGCATATCCAACAGCCCGAAGGCATTCGGTAACTTTTGCCCCACCTCCTGAGACTTGTTTCCGCTGTTCCCGTCATACCAGGCAATCTCATCCAGGTTGCCGTAACGGACACCCGTGGAACCGGCCCGCGCCGCATATTCCCACTCCGCTTCCGTCGGCAGCCGCCCTCCGATGGCTTTGCAGTAAGCTTGCGCTTCGTTCCAATCCACCTCTTCAACGGGAAGATTAGCGCCCTTGTGATTGGCCGGGTTCTTTCCTGTCACGCGCCGATAGGCCTGCTGGGTGACGGACGTCTGCCCCAGCCAAAAGCCTCTGGTGATGGCGACCTCGTGCGCCGGCCTCTCATTGTCAAAGCACTCCGCATCGCCAGGGGAACAGCCCATCTGAAACTTCCCCGGCGGAATCCAAACGTACGTCAGACCATCCTTCGAATTCACCTTTTTTGTGCCTGGTGCGATGGCGGCGGGTCTTTGGGCGCAAAGTAGCGCCGCAACCGCGCACGCCATCGGCAACATAGTCATGGTTCGCATCATTTCCTCTTTCACGATCGGGTGGACCCCAGAAAGATGTCGTGTATGCGGAGAAGCCCCAGCGCCAGGCCGGCCGCGTCCGTCACCGGCAGCACGGAAATCTGCGATGGGCGGCGCTCCATGCGTTCCAGCGCCTCGGCCAGTGTGGCCTCCGGGCCGATGGTCACGGGCGTGCGCGTCATAACGTCTCCGGCGCGCAGGCCGCGGATGTCGTCGTGGCTGGTGAGCGCGCGGCGCAGGTCGCCGTCGGTGATGACGCCGGCCAGCGCGCCGCCGGGCGCAACCACGCACGCCGCGCCCAGCGGCCGTCGGGTCATGGCGATGATGACTTCTTTGAGCGACGCGTCCGGCGCCACCGAGGCCACCTCCTCGCCGCTGTGCATGGCCTGGCGCACGGTGAGCCGCAGGTTGCGGCCGAGCTGCCCGCCGGGGTGGAATCGCCCGAACTCCTCCGGCGTGAAATTGCGCGCGCGCATCAGCGCGATGGCCAGCGCGTCCCCCATGGCGAGCGCGGTGACGGCGCTGGCTGTGGGCGCCAGATTGTTGGAATCGGCCTCCCGCTCCACCGAGGCGTCCAGCAGCACGTCCAACTGCGATGCCAAAGGCGACGCGCTGTTGCCCAGGATGCCGATCAACGGCGATTGGAATTCGCGCAGTAGCGGCACCAGCGCCAGCAGCTCGGCGGAAGTGCCGTTCTTGGAAATTAGAACCGTCGGATCGCCCGGCGTGTAGATGCCCAGATCGCCGTGTACCGCTTCGGCCGGATGCAGGAACACGGCGGCCGTGCCGGTGCTGCAAAACGTGGCCACCATCTTGCGCGCGATGTGGCCCGATTTCCCGATTCCGGTGACCACCACCTTGCCCGGATGCGCCAGAATCAGATCCACCGCGCGGACCAGCTCGCCGCCCAGCCGGCCGGCGGCGCGCTCCAGCGACGCAGCCTCGATTTCCATGGCGGCGCGCGCGGCCGCGAGCCACTCCTGCTTGGGGTCGACAAAAGACATGAGCTAAGCCCTTCGGGATATCGTTACAAAGAAATCCTGAGCGATGTCCTCAATTTCGACATCGGCCTCGGTGAACGGAAGAAATAACTCTTCAATTTGGCGGCGCGTGTACAGGAACAGATCGCAGCGCCTCCGGTAGCGCAGCTTTCGTTGCCACGCCATGAAGCCTCCGTCCACCGGGAAAGACAAAAAGGCCTTGGAACGGACTAACTTCAGGACCTTCTCTATGACTTTTCCAGGCTCCGCCATATAATCCATGAGTCCCATAAGTATAAGATAGTCGAAGGGCTCACGTTCATCGAAAGAGAACCAGTCTTGCTTGCGAAACTCACACCGGTTCGCAACCCCGGCTAAGTCAGCGCGCTCCCTTGCGAGCTTCACCATACTTTCCGCGAAATCCAGGCCGACAACGCGCCGGGCGCCGCGTTCGGCCAGTGCCACTGAGTAGAGGCCGGGGCCACAGCCTATATCCAGCACCGTCTTGCCCTCAACCGGCGCACACCCCTCCAAAGTCTTGGCGTACCGTAGCATCATGCTGGTGCGGAAGGTGCGATTGATCCAGTTCTTGAAAACGCCTGTGCTGGTGTTGTAGATGCCCCCGAAGTCGGCGGCGTAGCCATCGAAGAAACTCCGCGTTCGATCAGAGGACATATTCGGACTCCAGTGGCGGCCTCGCGGTAAAGGCTGCAAGGTGGTCGCAAACCCGCGCCAACGGGGGCTTTGCCGCAAGCAGGTAGCGAAGCCTGGCTTCGCAGCCGCCGACTCCCCAGTAGTGTATCAGGGCTTGTAGCCGTGGCATGCGGAGCCGCGGTTGGTCGGGGTCGATCTCTCTCGGATGGAGATATAACATCACCGATTCGCCCCGCCGGTTACGCGCGCGGACCATTCGCGTAAGCAGCCTGGCTGGAAACAGTCTCATGTAGAACGGAATGCTGGACCCGAGGACATTCACTCTGGAGATCGGATACTCCACCAAACCCACCTCGTACCCATGTAACACAGGCCGGTGGGGTTGGTCGGGAAATCCGGGGATTCCATAAAGATAGGTTTTCCCCGGAAAAACAGACGATGAATAGCGAAAGCCGGCAGCGCTTAGAACACGGTAGTACCAATCGATATTCGACCTCGAAACCGAGAACGAGGGCGCCCGGTATCCAATCACTTCGCAACCGATTGCCGCCTGGAGTATATTGCGCGCCTTCAGAGTATCTTCCTGAAATTCGGATTCCGTCATGGCCGACAAGCTGCGGTGGGAGTAGCCGTGAGACGCCACCTCGTGCCCTCTAGCGTGGATGCTACGCACCAGCGAGGGGTAGGTTTCCGCGACCGTCGCCAGCACGAAGAAGGTGCACCGGGCACAATATTCGTCACAGAGGTCGAGAAAGTTGTTGACCAGCCGTTCCAGATTCATGTCCCGCGCTGCAACCGGAATCGAGCAATTCCGATAGTTCACCCGGAACCATTCTTCGATGTCGAAGGTGAGAAAATTCGTCACCACCACGACTATATCATCTCGGCCGCGCGCCACGATTACCGGCCGGCGGGCGGTTGCATTTCGTTTTGCGCACATGTTGTAGTTGAAGAGTCCACAGACCGAAATGAATGATGACCAGACCCCTCGATTGGCCGTACTGATACCTGCCTACCGGCCAACCGCGTCCCTGCCGGACCTGGTCCGGGCGCTGGCGGCAAAAGCCATACCCGCTATCGTCATTGTCGACGATGGCAGCGGGCCGGAATACCGGGAGCTGTTCTCCCGCGCCACGGCATTTCCCAACGTTCACCTGGTCCGGCACGCGACCAATCTCGGCAAAGGCGCCGCTCTGAAGACCGGCATCAATTATGCGCTGTGCGCCTTCCCGGAACTGGTGGGAATCGTCACCGCGGACGCCGACGGCCAGCACCACCCGGACGACATCGAACATATCGCCGGCACTCTACTGTCGCACCCGGATTGTCTGGTTCTCGGAAGCCGCGGCTTCGATGGCGACGTGCCCGTGCGCAGCCGATTTGGAAACACCCTCACCAGCATGGTGGTGCGTGCTCTGATCGGCCAGAAGCTGACGGACACCCAGACCGGCTTGCGCGGCATCCCCACCAGCCTGCTGCTGCGCATCCTGAAGATCGAATCGACCGGCTACGAGTATGAGCTGGAGATGCTCATCGCCGCGCACCACTCGTCGGTCCCGGTGATCGAAGAACCCATCCGCACCATATACGAGGCCGGCAACCAGTATTCGCACTTCAATCCCATCGTCGACTCGATGAAGATCTACTTTGTCCTGGCGCGGTTCGGCTCCGTCTCGCTGATGACCGCCCTGCTGGACAACCTGGTCTTCTATCTGGCCTTCCGGCATACGGGCCATGTCCTGGGATCGCAGATTCTGGGCAGGGTGTTTGCCGTGGGCTTCAATTATTCGATGGTGCGAAG